>Ga0155952_1110_pt1 | contig 39695 bp, 45 predicted proteins | sample RifCSPlowO2_02_FD_107606 | JGI IMG/M metagenome (GOLD analysis project Ga0155952, IMG submission 107606) | Gallionellales bacterium RIFCSPLOWO2_02_FULL_57_47
GGTAAGGGTGATTTGGTCTTTGGTTAAACAGGGTAGAAAATACGAAATCCGGGAAGAAAATTCAAAATATGGCTTGAAAATTTAAGCGGGATGTTCAGCATCACAATAGTTCTGCTAAGTGATATAAACACCATAAGATGTCGGAGTCGAATTCTCTCGATAATATCGAACCCGGCACACTGGACTGTCATATGATGAAAGTGGATTTAAAGAAAATAGTCGAAGGCATAGAATTTCAGGGTGATGAATCACAGTCGTACCTGAAAATATCTTCCGGTGAGGTTGTTCTGTTTGCAGACGAAGCGATTGCCGCTGCCAAAAGTGATGAAGACTTGTCGGTGCATGCGGAATGGTACAGAGAGGCCATCGTGCAGGCCAGAGAGTTCATCAATAATGAAGATGATTACATCCCTCTGCCGTCCAAATATGAATTTCACGAATACAGCGTAATGGAGGAATTTATACTTTCATTGCCAATAGAAGAGCAAAGAGATGAGCTGCTGTCCTTGATAAAGGGCAAAGGCGCTTTTGCCAGATTCAAGCATGGGCTGGAGCGCTTCCTGTTGCAGGAAAAATGGTACCAATATAGAGATCAGGCACTAGCCGCGTTGGCTAAAGGCTGGTGCCGGGATAATGGCATCGAGTTCCAATAAGTTATTGGGGTCTACGAGTTCATTGGGGCAGGTTCGCATTGTATTTCGTAACTAAACGGGTCAGCTTCGAAAAACTTTTCGAGTGGTCTTAATCTGAATAGGACAAACGACATGATGAAATATAAATCGAAGCTGAAAATCATCTAGCCGACACCCCACCGCCGGTGGCGGTGGGGTTAAAGTGAGTTGGCGAACTTGCTTTAACCAACAGGAGGCCGAAATGAAGTATAGCGGAATTGATTTGCACTCGAACAACAGCGTGGTGACGGTGACGGATGAAACAGACAGGGTAGTGGCGGAAAAGCGATTGCCCCTTTAAATTGCTGCTGGCGCAGGTGTTTGGTTAGCGGCAATATTTACCGCTTGCCACCTGATATATTTCGTGTTAATTTGAATTAGCGACAGAATTATGTCGATAACGCAAATTAACGGTGAATAAAATGCTGCATAGCTACGCATTTTCCAACTTTCAGTCCTTTCGGGAGCGCGTCGAGGTCGATCTGAGCATCAGCCGCAAGGTCACGATGACAGAGTGGATGACCGAGGCCGCGACGGGCGAGCGCGTTTCCAAGTTGATGGCGGTGATCGGCCCCAACGGCAGCGGCAAGACTGCACTGTTGAAGCCGATGGTGTTTATCAGTTGGTTCATCGCCAATTCTTTCCAGAATCCGCCCGATGCAGGCATTCCGGTTACACCCCACGCGGCTGCGGTTAATGAGCCGACCGAGTTGGAGTGCATGCTGGATTTCGACGGCAAGCTGTGGCGTTATGTGTTGCGCTGCACGCCCGAGCGGGTGCTGCATGAAGCGCTTTACCAGAAGCGCGAGCGCTTTGGTTATGTGTTCTTGCGGGACTGGGATGCTGCGGCCAATTCTTATGTAGTGAAGCAACAGGATTTCGGCTTGGCGCCGCCGGAGGCGCGCAAGGTGCGCCCGAATGTTTCGCTGATCGCATGGGCGGCGCAATTTGGTGTGCCGTTGGCCATGCGTATGACGGCGCCCTATGTGAACAGCAACGTGAATGTGTTGGGTCGTGTGCAAATCGGCAATCAGGATGTGCAGAATGCGGCGCAACATTTTTCTGCTCACCCCGAGCAACGCAAGCGCATGGAACAGTTGTTATCGGCATGGGACCTGGGTTTGTCCGGAGTGGAGCTGGTTGAACTTTCAGTGAGCAATCCGCAGGTGCCTGATCAGAAAATATGGGTGCCGTTTGGCAGGCACAAGAACAAGACCGCTGAATTCAAGTTACCCTTTGCGCTTGAATCAAGCGGTACGCAAGGCGCGTTCGTGTTGCTATCGCGTTTGCTGCAAACGCTTGAAATTGGCGGCTTGGCGGTCATCGATGAATTTGAGAACGACCTACATCCGCACATGCTGGAGCCGATTCTCGACCTCTTTGCCAATCCGTCAACCAACCCGCATCAGGCGCAGCTTTTATTTACATGCCACGCCATCGAGGTGCTGAACCTGGTGCACAAGTCGCAGGTGATGCTGGTGCAGAAAAACGAGGATTGCGAGAGTACTGCCAGCAGGATGGATGCAGTGGAAGGTATCCGCAACGACGATAATTATTACGCCAAATACATGGCGGGCGCATACGGCGCCGTGCCCATTTTCTGATCGCCAGGATTATGGCGATCTGGAAAGCGCAGCGAACGATGTTGATTGTGGGTGAGGGACGCCATGAAGAAGCGTTCCTGAATCATCTCAAACAACTTTATGTGCCGCGTGGTTGCGGGCTTTCCGTGACGATCAAGAATGCGCGCGGCAAGGGGGCGCTGCATGTCATCAAATGGACAGCCGGGCAGATTGCCAATGCCGATTACGATACGGTTGCCTCCTTGCTGGATACGGACACAGGTTGGGATGCCAAGACGGAGAAGCTCGCGAGAATCAAGAAAATTCAAGTGCTCAAGTCTGAGCCATGCTTTGAAGCGATGTTGTTGCGACTGATCGGAAAACCGGCAATTGGTGACGCTCATGCCCTCAAGAAACAATTCGCACCGTTTGTTAATAATGATGCAACACAACGCGAACACTATGCGCAGTATTTTGGATCGGAATGTTTGAACGCGGGCAGGGGAAAAGAACCTGCTATTGACGCGCTGCTTAAGCTATTTGGTAATTAATCGATGAACACTATGCGAAATTGAAAGGGTCCGAAATAAAAAGGTCAGTTTCGCATTTCTTTCACCACAAGCTGGCCGTTGTAGCATCCTTGAATGAACCAGTCACAAATCCATTTCACCAACGCCCGCCTCGACGCGTTCACAGCCGCTGATTTCGAGACCATCGCCCGGCTGGATGAGGAGTCCGGCGGCGGGACTGCATGCTAATAATGAGGCGGCCTTTCGTTCGCAGACATACTCCCATTCCCCGCTTCAGCCAGGGATGCGAAGTTTCTTGCGAGCGATTCACAAACCGCTTCAAGCCGGTCCAGCTTTTTTTGCTGCTGATAGACCGTTTTGTTCAGTTCCTCGATCAGGTCTTCCTGGAAGGTGATTTTTGCTTCGATATTTACTAAACGTTCTTCAATCATGAGGTGGCCCTGAAAGTTCGGCGACTGGCCGGGGAAGGTGGCCATTCTAGCGCAGTCGCTGATTTCGAGACCATCGCCCGGCTGGACGAGGTGATCTGGCTTTCGCATTACACACATGGATAAGCCGGCATAAATTATCCTGGAAGTCAGGACACGATTAGCCGGCGACCCGTGCCCGGCGGGGTGCGGGAAGTTTGATAGAATGTAACTTGAGAAGCGTGGGGTCACCTGTTTATGGTAACAAGCGTGGTCCCACCCTCCCGCCAAAGCATTCTTTTACCACCTTCAAGGACGTACACGAAACCCGTTCAAATATGAAATCCTGTGCCGAGGCGTTGTTGTGAACACACACGATATGTCATCCAAGACGCATGTTTGCATCGACGAGCTGGCTGCCCTCCTGGGTATCTCCGAAGCGGAAGTGCTGGAGTACGAAAAGCTCGGCGCAATTCCGCCTTCGGAACCGCATTACCTTCCTGGCGATACACGCCGAATATATCCAAGGCAAGAAGCGCTTGAGATGTGGGCTGACTGGAAGTCATATTGCGAATTTCTCGATGAAGAGGGCGGTACCAACCATGCGAATCACTGAAATTGAAACGCCACAACTCAGCCGGGTCGACGAGAGGCTTCAGGGCCAGCTTCGCAGGCCCCAATGACATCGGCAATGACATCGGGGCGCAGCCCAATCGGGTTTTGTGTTTTCATCCCTGCTGATGTCGGCCACTTGCGATTGCTGTTATGCTTTTTCTCCGTGCTTGCCAAGGAGGCATTTTGATGAACAGACTGTTGTTGACGATGTTGCTGGTGTTGTCGGCTTTGCCGGCGCGCGCTGCCGGGGTGGGCGGGATGTTCGAGGCGGGGCGTTCTCAATTTTCGCTGGTGGCGGGAAACGCCTATGCCTTTGAGAACAGCTATTTTGTCATCGGCGGAAGCGCGAGCTATTACGTGGCGGACGGGTTGGGTGTCGGTTTGTCCCTGGAGAAATGGTCGGGGGGTGGACCCGCTATCACGAAGTACGCGCCTTTTGTGCAATACGTTTTTTATCAGGCGTCTGTGGTGCAGCCGTATGTCGGCGCGTTTTATCGCCACACCACTATCGCGGATCTGCCCGACATTAATTCGGCAGGCGCACGCGCCGGGGTGATGATGGCTATGGGTACGAATGCCTATATGAGTGTTGGTTTTGTTCATGAGTCTTACCTGGATTGTCAGGAGACGATCTACCGTGTGTGTAGCGAAACTTATCCGGACATTGCGCTGATCTTCGGGTTTTGATGCGGCAGGGGTGACGTAGTGACGTAGCCCGGATGCAGCGCAGCGAAATCCGGGGTTTGATGGACGTGGCCAAAGTTCCCCCGGATTCCATTGCATTCCATCCGGGCTAGCGTGCAGGGCAGGGATTATTCGCAGCGCTCGCCCGGCTTCAGTGCAAAGAAGCGGGGAAACTCGGTGGGGTGTCCCGCCAGCACTTTTACGCAATCGCCCTCTTTGTGGTGTCCGTAGCTCATCACTTCGATGCGCTCCGAACTGCCCAGCGGCTGCACGGTGAATCGGTTTGCGCCCTTGGCGATCTGCGGCGGTTCATCGCGGCTGCCGATGGTGTGGCCAATGCCCACTGACATCCCTCTGAAACTGCCGTAGGTGCCGGTGCCGACCCCTACGCCGATGCCGACGCCGGTGCTGCCGTCGCCGGGCCTGCTCGCTTGCGCTTGTTTGCGCTCGATTTCGGTGAATTCGTGTACGTCCACCACGTTCGCCAACCGCACGTAACGCGCATCCTCTTCCAGCCTGGGTGTGCTCTGGCAAGCGGCAAGCAGCGCGAGCAACATCGCTGCAATAATTGTTTTCATCATGACGCCCCCTCTGTATTTCAGATGGACTTTACTGTTTTTGTGGACTGGTTGCCAGCGCCTGAAGTTCCGCAACGGCTGTTCGAGGTGGTGCCGGGTGAGGTCGGGGTTTGGGAGGTGGTGGGTTGATGGGGATTAACCCCTCCCGGCCTCCCCTTGTCATGGGAGGTTGGTGGCGTAGCCCGGATGTAGCGCAGCGAAATCCTGGGTTTGGTGGACGTGGCCAAGGCTCCCCCCTGATTCCATTGCATTTCATCCGGGCCCGCTCAAGTTTTTCCGATTCCCGCGCTTTTGATGCGGGTACGATTGAAATGCGCCGGTGAATTGGTGGTATTATCATGGAGGCTCTAACAATCCGTCAGAGCGGACAGTATGCCAATTAATTGGCTGAATAAACCATAAAAGCGGACTATATGAATATTTGTTGACTTTGTAGCAAAAAGTCCTTTATAGTGGCTACCATGATTGTAAAGGAGGCTATATGTCCACAATAACGGATTTTATGACGAATGATGAAATCATGCGCCTGCTCGGTGAGCGCATCCGCAGCCGGCGGCTGGCCCGCAACATCCCGGTTGACCAGCTCGCAGAAAAGACCGGTCTCAATCGCAAGACGATCATGGACATGGAGGCAGGCAGAGACGTGCGCCTGTCTTCGCTGGTCAAGCTGTTGCGCGGGCTGAACACGCTCGCTGCCTTGGAGGCCGCTTTCCCCGATGTGTTGCCGGGAGGTGAAAGTATTTCGTCCCGTGGCCAGCCGCGCATCAAGGCATCTTCCGGGAGAAGAAAACATGGCGACGCAGCGGCCGCGCGCTGAACGACCCGAGGTCACCGCCACCGCCAACGTCCATCTGTGGGGACAACTGGCCGGTCAGGTGCTGGAGTTCGCCAATGGCCGGGTCGGGTTCAGCTATGACAAACATTATCTGGTTACCGGCCGGGCGTTGTCTCCCAAACACCTGCCGCTGGAAGCGGGCATCTTCGAGTTTCCCGAGTTGCGCAATTCGCAGATGTTCCTCGGTTTGCCGGGGGTGCTGGCGGATTCATTGCCGGACGCCTTTGGCAACAAGATCATCCAGAGTTATTTCGAGGCCAGGGGGGAGAAAGACAATGCGCTGAGTCCGGTGCAGCGCCTGCTTTATGTCGGCAAGCGCGCGATGGGCGCGCTTGAATATACCCCAGCGCTGCAACGCAAGACCAAAGAAGAGGAGCGCGCGCTGGAGGTGCAGACCCTGGTCGATGCTGCGCGCAAGCTGATAGAGGGCGACGCCAACGATGCCGTTCAGGAGATCATGCGGGTCGGCGGTTCTGCGGGCGGAGCGCGCGCGAAAGCGCTGATCCTGTGGGACCGTGAACGCAAGCGGGTGAGGTCGGGTTTTGCCAACCCGCAGCCGGGGGAGGAAGCGTGGATCATCAAGTTCGATGGCGTGGGTTCCGCCAATGTGCTGGACATGAAGGCCAAGCCGCACAACCGCATCGAGTACACCTATGCCTTGCTCGCAAAACAGCTCGGCATCGAAATGTCCGAGGTTGCTTTTCTGGAAGAACACGGCTTGTTTCACTTCATGACCAGGCGCTTCGACCGCAACGGCACAGAGAAACTCCACATGCACAGCCTGGGCGGCATCACGCACGTCGATTTCAACCGCCCGCAGGCATTCAGCTACGAGGCGTGGTTCAGGCTGATGCTCGAACTGCAGCTCGGGCATCGGGCGCTGGAGCAGGCCTACAAACGAATGGTGTTCAACATTGTCGGGCGCAACCAGGACGACCACGTCAAGAACATCTCGTTCCTGCTCGATTCCATGACCGGCGATTGGCGCCTGGCCCCGGCCTACGACCTTACGTTCGCCGCAGGTTCGGGCTATACCGCACGGCACCAGATGACGTTGGGCGAAAAGACCGGCGAATTCACGCGCGCGCTGCTGCTTGAGACCGGCAATAAATTCAGCATCAAACAGCCGGGGGCGGTGATCGACGAGGTGGTGCAGGCGTTCTCGGGATGGGGGGCATTGGCGGCCGAGTACGGCGTACCGCGCGAGCAGATCACGGAAGTCGAAAAAAAATTGCGCCTTGAACTCAGGGTCTGAGCCGGCGTATGACCTCTTTGCATTGCATCACGCTGCCGGCAGCGACCCGTGTCCGGCGCGGCTTTTTCAACAGGGGAGGTCTAGAGGGATGAACCACGTACACCTGAAGTTGCTGGTTACCCGCGAGATGCCTTACGGCAAATACCAGAGCCGGTTGATCGCCGACCTGCCCGGCCGGTATCTCACAAGTTCGACCGTGCAGGCTTTACGCCTGCCGCGATAGAATCAACCTGCTAAACTTGGCCACCCATGAAGTTCATCAACCCCCGCATAGTCCATGTCCTGAAAAACCCCGTCGCCTTCGCGCTCCAGGTTCTGAAGGCTTTTCAGGCCAACCAGGGTCTGCTGCTTGCAGGCGCCGTGGCCTATTACGCGCTGCTCTCCATCGTGCCGCTGCTGATCCTGATGGTGATCGCGCTGTCGCACGTGATCGACCAGGACGTGCTGCTGGCGACGCTGGACAGGGCGCTGGAATATGTGGTGCCGGGCGAAGGCAAAGCGGTGGTGGTGGAGCTGAGGGCGTTCCTCGATCACCGCGAGGTGATCGGCTTGGTGCTGTTTATCACGCTGCTGTTTTTCAGCTCGCTCGGCTTCAAGGTGCTGGAGAACGCGATCTCGGTGATTTTCCTGCACCGCGTGGCGGTGCGCAGGAGGCACTTTCTCGTTTCCCTGCTGCTGCCCTTCGGCTACATCTTTTTCATCGGCGCGGTGCTGTTCGTGGGCACGTTCATGATCGTTGTTCTGATAGCGATAGGCGGCGAGAATCTCGTTATCCTGGGGCATAGCTGGTCGCTGGGCGGCTTCTCGCGCTGGCTGATCTACGTCGCCGGCGTGACCGGGGAAATCCTGCTCATCTCCGCAATCTACTACTTCATGCCGGTAGGCAGGCTGTCGGCGCAGCACGCGCTGATCGGCGGCGCCACGGCGGGCCTGCTGTGGGAATTGATCCGCCATGCGCTGGGCTGGTATTTCGGCACGCTGTCGCAGTTGAGCGTGGTGTACGGCTCGATCACCACGACCATTATCGTGCTGCTCAGCCTGGAAGTGGCCGCCGCGCTGCTGTTGCTGGGGGCGCAGGTGATTGTGGAATACGAACGCATCGAGATTGGCGGGGCACCGAAGGAACCGGTGCCGATGCGTACCGAAGCCACCTGAATCAGCCGCGCTGGCTATTGAAGGAATAATGCTCGAATTGATTTCAGCTATGCAAACGAACGAAGCAATAACGGCAGACCATTGAGATGAACCACGAACACCTGGAGTTGCTGGTTACCCGCGTCATGCCTTTCGGCAAGTACCAGGGCCGGTTGATCGCCGACCTGCCCGGACAGTATCTCAACTGGTTCGCCCGCAAGGGTTTCCCGCCCGGCGAGATCGGTCAGTTGCTGGCGCTGATGCAGGAGCTGGATCACAACGGTTTGTCATCGCTGCTGGACCCGTTGCGCAAGCGGTGATCGTTGGTCCGAGAAAACTCAGTTCAAGCCACAGTTTGATTGGAACGCGGGCTTCCAGCCCGCAGGCGGACAGGATGTCCGCGCTCCCAGTATCCATTCCTGGACTCACCCAAAAAGTGAATCGCATCAATAGCGATAAAGTTAATTCGGTGAGGTAAACCCCCGGCTTTGCCGGGGGACTCCGTTAGGTTTGACCGTTCCGGTGGTCATTAACGAGTAACGTTAAAACTTGGCTACATTATTCCCTCCCCCTTGCAGGGGGAGGGTTAGGGTGGGGGTAGAAATTCAAGCACGGATGCAGTCAAAAGTTTGTACCCCCATCCCAACCTTCCCCCTGATAGGGGGAAGGAGTGGAAACCAGCCGCCTTGGGCGGCTCATGGTTTTATCAGCGCCTTTGAGGCGCTCACCCAATAAGCCTCCGGCTTTGCCGGAGGTAATTTAACTATCACGTGGGTTTTAACTGAAACAGAAGCGTTCAACTGAGGTTGTTAGGTTGATAGGGGAACGAAAATTCCCCGGAGTCAAAATCATCCCTTGAACTTCGCAAACGCCGCCGCCATCGCGCCATCCGGCGCGGGCTGACGCTCTTCCTGCCGCTTGTGCTGCGTCAGGCGCTTCGCGTCGGTTGCACGATCGCGCGGCGCCTCGCTCTTGCTGCTTCCTTGCGCTGCGCTGTCGGTCAGCCGCATCGTCAGCGCGATGCGCTTGCGCTTCTCGTCCACCTCCAGCACCTTGACCTTCACCACCTGCCCTGCCTTGACGACGGTGTGCGGGTCCTTGACGAAGCTGTTGGACAGCGCCGAGATATGCACCAGCCCGTCCTGGTGTACGCCGATGTCGACGAAGGCGCCGAACGCCGCGACGTTGGTGACCACGCCTTCGAGGATCATGTCCGGCTTGAGGTCTTTCAGTTCCTCGACGCCTTCCCTGAAGGTGGCGGTGGTGAACTCGGGACGCGGGTCGCGCCCCGGTTTTTCCAGTTCGCTGAGGATGTCGCTGATGGTGGGCACGCCGAACTGTTCATCGGCATATTTGCCGGGGTTGAGCGACTTGAGAAGCTGGCTGTCGCCGATCACTTCCCTGATGTTCTTGTTGATATCGGCGAGGATTTTTTTCACCAGCGGGTAGGACTCGGGGTGCACCGCCGAGGCATCGAGCGGATTGTCGCCGCCCATGACGCGCAGGAAGCCGGCGGCCTGCACGAAGGTCTTGTCGCCGAGACGCGGCACTTCCTTCAAGGCAGCGCGCGAGTTGAACATGCCGTGTGTGTCGCGGTAAGTTACGATGCTTTGCGCGACGCTGCCGGACAGACCGGATACCCGCGCCAGCAAAGGTGCGGAGGCGGTGTTGACGTCCACGCCCACCGCATTCACGCAGTCCTCGACCACGGCATCCAGCGAGCGCGCCAGTTGGTACTGTCCGACATCGTGCTGGTACTGCCCGACGCCGATGGATTTCGGGTCGATCTTCACCAGTTCCGCGAGCGGGTCCTGCAGGCGGCGCGCGATGGAAACCGCGCCGCGCAGCGAAACGTCCATATCGGGCAGTTCGCGCGAGGCGAATTCGGAAGCGGAATACACCGATGCGCCCGCTTCCGAGACCACGATAGAGGTGAGCTTGAGTTCCGGGCGCAGCTTGATTAAGTCCTGTGCCAGCTTGTCGGTCTCGCGCGAGGCGGTGCCGTTGCCGATCGAGATCAGCGCGACATTGTGCTTCTCGGCCAGCTTGCCCAGCGTGTGCAGCGAACCGTCCCAATCGTTTCTGGGCTGGTGAGGGTAGATCACGGCGGTGTCCACCACCTTGCCGGTGGCATCCACGACGGCGACCTTCACGCCGGTGCGCAATCCGGGGTCCAGCCCCATCGTGGCGCGCGGCCCGGCCGGGGCGGCGAGCAGCAGGTCTTTCAGGTTGCGCGCGAAAATCTTGATCGCCTCGGTCTCGGAGCGTTCGCGTAGCGCGCCCATCAGTTCGTTTTCCAGGTGCAGGAAACTCTTCACCCGCCAGGTCCAGCGCGCCGTATCCGCCAGCCACTTGTCGGCGGGGCGGCTCTGGTTGGCGATGCCGAAGCGCTGGGCGATGCGCGCCTCGCAGGGGTTGAGCGGCGCATCCCATCTGGGTTTCTCCGCTTCGCTGTCGAGGCGCAGCGAGACGTTCAGCAGCTCCTCGCGGCGTCCGCGGAACAGCGCCAGCGCGCGGTGCGACGGGATCGCGGCGATCGGTTCCTGATAGTCGAAATAATCGGCATATTTCGCGGCGGCTTCCTCCTTGCCTTCGATCACCCTGGCTTCGACCACGCCGTGCGTTTGCAGGTAGTCGCGCAGGTCCTGCAACAGTGCAGCGTCTTCGGCGAAGCGCTCCATCAGGATGAAGCGCGCGCCATCCAGCGCCGCCTTGGTGTCGGGCACGCCGGGGTTGTCCCCCTGCTCGGAGGTGAAGGCAGGCTTCAGGTATTTGCCCGCTTCTTCCTCGGGGTTGAGCATCGCGTCGGCCAGCAGCGCATCGGCCAGCGGCAACAGTCCGGCTTCCAGCGCGATCTGCGCCTTGGTGCGGCGTTTCGGTTTGTACGGCAGGTACAGGTCTTCCAGCCGGGTCTTGTCTCCGGCATGGCTGATCGCGTCCAGCAGCTCCGGCGTCATCTTGTTCTGCTCGTTGATCGAGGCGATGATCGCCGTGCGCCGCTCCTCCAGTTCGCGCAGGTAGCGCAGGCGCTCTTCCAGCAGCCGCAGTTGCACATCGTCCAGCCCGCCGGTCGCCTCCTTGCGGTAGCGGGCGATGAACGGGACGGTCGCGCCCTCGTCAAGCAGCGCGACGGCAGCGGCGACCTGGGCGGGTTTGGCGGATATTTCGAGAGCGAGGCGTTGTTCGATGGATGGCAGCATGGGAGTCTGAGTGATTGGAGATGGCTGGGCAGTCGGCGGCTTAGGCTGCGCGAGAAAACGACGTGGATTCTATCTGATAGATGATACGACTGGCGAGGCGCAATTTTGGATTATGCTTCGTAGCGCGCAACAATCAAAGGGGCAGCATCAATATGTTCCATTTGCTGGCAACGCAGGAGTTGCTTGCTGCCTTGATTGCCCGGGCAATGCAATGCCGTTAAACTGCAATCCACCCGTTTTTGCACGAGGCCAGCCATGAAGCGTATTGCCGCATTCGTTGTTCTTCTCGGCCTGCTCGGCGGCTGCGCCACGCGCGAACCGCCGAACCCGGCGTATTACCAGATCGAGCCGGGCAATCTGCCTCCGGCGGATATCACCCTCAACATTCCCGGCCTCGGCCCGTGCACCGACAATCCGGATCGCAGCCTGCATCTGAATTCCGGCCAGCCGATCAACGTGCTGACACATGGCTGCTTCGGCTCCTCCGGACAGTTCCGCGGCCTGGCGCAGGTGCTGGCTTTCCACGGGCAACAGACCGCGTGTTTTACCTACGACGACCGCGCTGCGCTCACGAAGAGCGCCACCGAATTGCGCAATGCTGTCAACAAACTCTCGGAGCAGACTCTCGCTCCGCAGATTACAGTGATCGGGCACAGCCAGGGCGCGCTGATTGCACGCAGGTCGCTCACGGATTTACCCGTAATACCGCCCAGGCGCCAGACCGGCCTGCGCCTGGTGACGATCTCCGGCCCGTTTGACGGCATCGCCTCAGCGGAAACCTGTGGCAAGAATTGGCTGAGCTGGCTTTCTTTCGGCTTATTGCCCGTAAGCTGTTATGTGGTGACCGGCGCGAAGTGGATGGATATCACATACTCATCGCGTTTCATCCGCGAGCCGGGGGTGCTGGTTCCGCATGTCGGCAACTACCTGAAGATCGACACCGACGAGCGCAACACTTGCCGGCGCGAAGAAGGCGGGCGCTGCCTGGAAGACGATGATGTCTTCTCGCTGGCCGAGCAGCACAATCCGCTGGTGGAGAACGATGCGCGCGCTAGGCGGGTGGAGGTGCGTGCCGGCCATGTCGAGATTGTCGGCGACAAGCGCGTGGCGCCGACCAAGCTGATCGCGGTCCTGCAGGAGCAGGGTGTGCTCCTCCCGACCGCGCCGGAGCGTCTATCGGCTTTCAGCCGGCTGCTCGCACGGGTTTATCAGGATGATGCGTTGCTGAATCCGGATGCTCTGAAGATCCGAGTGCCGCAGTAATTCGCCCAGGTGAGCGAGCGTAGCCCGGATGAAATGCAGTGTAATCTGGGGCAACCTTGGGTGCGCACACCATCACCCCGGATTTCGGCCTTCGGCCTGCATCCGGGCTACGACACTTAATATCTTTTCGAAAGACGCATTTCACCGCCATCCTGTTCGACGCGGAATCGTTTCAAGACGTTCATGCCGAGCAGAGGTTGGCTGAGGTTCGGCGCGATCACCACTTCCACATTCCTGAGCGTAAAGGATCCAAACCTGAGTTCCTGGATAATCGACGTGCAAGCAGTGGATGTGCCATTTACGGTCAGCGTTGTCGCCCTCTTCTGGCAATGAATCCCTGCGGAATTCGCTACAGCTTGCGGCAGCGTGACGTATGTAGCGCCTGTGTCAATAACGAAGTTCAGGTATTGGTTGTTAACCGCCCCATCCACAAAATAACCCCCGTGGCGGCCCTGTGCGATGACAAGCGTGCCACCAGAGGAATCATCCATTTTTGACCCGGATTCTGATGTCCAGGACGAGACTGATTGAGCCTCCTTCGCACAAGGAGTCTGCTGATAGAGCATGCCGCCATCAGGACTCTTGCATTTATAGACCGCATCAGCCCATGCTGGCGGGCCTGGCAGGATTGCTGCCGCAAACAATATCGCAAGCGTGTTACGCATGTGCACCCCACTTGGGCAAGCACTATTCAAATTCCAACCCCGTTACTTATTGATAATACCTTGAATGCCTTATCCGGTGTCTGCAGCGAGTCCGGATGAAATGCAATGTAATCCGGGGCAACATCGGGCGCCACATCATCACCCCGGATTACGGCCTTCGTCCTGCATCCGGGCTGCGACACTGTCGGGGCGGATAACCGGTTGGCTGAAATTCCTGTAACGAGATCTAGGCGTTCAATCCGACAATTTCATACAGCTTGTATTTGCCGCTTTTACCTTTCATGGTCGTATCGGCGAATTCTCTGCCAACACGGGCCTGTTGCCGAATTTCATCGTAAGCATGCTCGGAAACGAGCAATTGTGTCCCGTATTCCTTGTTGGCCTGCTCAATGCGACTGGCGAGATTGACCGCATCCCCTATCGCAGTCATCCTCCGCGCATCTTTGGCGCCTATGCTTCCGAGGACGACCTCTCCGTAATGCACCCCGATGCCGATTTGAAAACTCATCGCGTAAATGTTTTCCAGATATGCCCTGAGTTGTTGAGCATACCCAGCCCGGCCCTTACGGCCTTGAGCGTGGCCTCCTGCGGATCGTCGACGCCAAATAACGCCATCAGGCCATCGCCCATGTAATTGTCGATATACCCGCCGTTCCGGTTAATCACCTTGCCCATTTGATCGAAGTAGCGGTTCAGCACATGGATGACATCGTAAGGAGGCAGGGACTCGGAAAACGCGGTGAATTTGCGGATATCGGCAAACAGGATGGCAATCTTTTTCTCTTCGCCCGCGGTGATGGGGGTCTTGTCCGGCGTCAACTGGCTGGTGAGTTCCACGTCTGCTTCATCGAGCACCAGGCGGCGCAGAGCCACGTGACCCGTGATCAAAGTCTGGCAGGCAAGACGAATCTGCGGACTGAAGTGGAGTCGGTCGGCGAGTCCCTGCTCGCGGCTGTTGCGCTCGCAGCAGTTCTCCAGCCCATCCAGGATGATGACGCGACAGGTTGAGCAGCGTGCATTTCCGCCGCATACGTGAGTATGGGGAATCCCGAGCCGCAAGGATGTCTCGAGGATAGTTTCGCCTTCCTCGGATTCGACGCTCCTGTTATCCGGCAAGTAAGTGATGGTAGGCAAGGAAATAATGACTCCGCTCGTTTCGGTGCAGTCTAACGAATCAAAAGGCCAGCTTCAATATTTCTTCATTCCCGGATGGCTTTCACCGGTGGGCGCCCCGCTTGTGCGCTTCGATGCGCTTCAGAAATACGCCCATCACTTGCAGGTGGACGCATCAGTCCAATGGTGCCAGTGGTGCCGGTAAATTGTCGTATGCGCGGTCTACGCCCGGAATCATCCCGATAACGCTTTCGAGATAGCTGCCAACACGGTCCGGCGGAGACCCTGGTGCCGTTAACTGCCGCTGGCCAGCGTCAGTTTTCAGGGAAAAACGGGAAGTGCTCAAGAGCATTTGCCGCGTATCAACGCAGCGGCCTTGAAGTTGGTCTGCCACGACAAAACATGCGTCCGATATCAACCATCGGCATATTTGGCAAGCCGGCGGTTTTCTCGCAGTAATTCATGATGGACAATTGCCTGGGTGACGGTGCTTCTCAGCGTATATTCGTGCCATGGCTTGCTGATGTAACCGTATATCTCCGAACTGTTGATCGCTTTTACCAACACATCTTTGTCGGCGCGCCCGGATAGCAGAATGCGCGCAGCGTCTGGCTGTATCTTGCGGAATGCTTCGAGGAAACTCAAACCATCCATTTCCGGTATCAGGTAATCGGATATCACCACGTCATAAGTTGCCTGCCTGGCGCGCTCCAGCGCTTGCAGCGGGGAGGTGGTGGTAACGACGTTGAAATGGAAGTCGCGATGCAGCGCGGGTAAATTTGTGTCGGCCTGATGCAGCGCCATCTGCAGGCTGGCGTAGCCACCGCGCAGGGTCAGGTCGCGCGCTATCGCACTCAATATGTTCGGTTCGTCATCGACCACCAGCACCTGGTAGAGTTTGCTCGGGTCGTGGGCTCTCTTCCAATGTTGCTGTTGTCGGTAGGCTTCCGCCTGACGGCGGTTTTCCAGTACCTGCTCGCGGTGCGCCAACGCTTCTGCCAGCGCGGCCGCCAACTCGACCTTATCCCACGGCTTGCCTATGAAACGATAGATGTGTGTCTCGTTGACGGTGCCGATCATTGCGCCGAAATCAGCTTCCCCGCTGAGCATCAGGGATATCGCGTCCGGTTGCAACTTGCCGAATTGTCCAAGAAATTCAACGCCATTCATCTCCGGCATCTTGTAATCGACGATCGCCAGATCGAAGCGGGATTCCCGGCAGCGCTGCAAGGCTGCATGCGGATCGCTGAACGCCTCGATGGCATAATCGCTTTGCAATTCGCGCCGCAATGCGTTTAGTATATTTTGATCGTCGTCTATCAGCAGTATTTGATGCATGGCTTTCCCTTCAGTGTTTTTCTTTCAGCAAATGCAGGTTGGCGAGAAAACGGTTCTCCAGCTCCATCTCGCGGTGTGACAAAGCGCGATCGATCGCGGCGCGCAACTCGTAGTCGTGCCACGGCTTGCCGATGAAGTGGCTTACTCCCGCTGTATTTACGGCGGCAATCAACACCTCCACATCGGCTGCGCCGCTGATCAGCATGCGCACCGCATCGGGCTGCACTCCCTTGATGCGCCGAAAAAATTCGATGCCATTCATCTCCGGCATGGCGTAGTCGCCGATCACCACGTCAAACTGCCGTTCGTGCGCCGCTTGCAGGGCGGCATCGGCATGTTCGAACGTATCCACCTCCAGCCGGTATAGGCCGAAAGCTCCCCGAGTGGTATAAGATTCACCCAACTCGCGCTCCAGCGCACGGAGTACATGCGAGTCATCGTCCACGATCATGAGATGGTAAATTTCCTTGCGCTTGAACTGGTGGCGCAGGCCGAAGCGCTGGAGATATTGATTGGCCAATTGCCGGTTCTCGTAACGCGTATCGTATTGCCTGATCGCTTCCCATAGCGCGCTTTTCAAATAGTACTCATTCCACGGCTTGGCGATGAAGAAATTGATATGCGCCTCATTGATCGCTTGTATCAGCTCCTGCATGTCGGTATGGCCGCTCAATATGATGGTCACCGCATCCGGATGGATATTGCCGAACGCCTTGAGGAAATCGATGCCGTTCATTTCCGGCATACGGATATCGGAGATCGCCACGTCAAAATAACCGTCATGCTCCTGTGCCCGCGACAGCGCGGCGAACGGAGAGGTAAACGTTTCGATTTCCAGCCCCGCATGCCCGATGTAAGGCATGCTCAGCAATTCGCGCCGCAGCGCGGCCAGAATGAAATCGTCGTCGTCCAGCAACAGGATGCGGTAGGTATCCACGATGCCCTTTCAGATCGAGTGCGTAGAGATATTCAGTTGCTCGCCTGTTGTCTTCTCGAATTCGCGAATCTCACGGATACGTTCCGCGTTCAGCGTCGTATCCTTCAGCAACAACAGCATACCATTGCCGGCCACCACGTCGTGCGTAAGCAGCATTCCCTCGTGCAATTGGGCGCTGGTCACCATGAACTCTGGCGCGACAGGCGCATAGCTGCCGTCGTGAGACATCAACTCACGGAATGCGTCCACCACGGTAGGGTCATAGCGCATATTGCTGCCGCTGACGATCATGTTAAGCGCCTGTTTTGGCGATAGTTTGTCCGGGCCGATCAGGCCCTGCTGCAGGGCATCGTAATCGCTCGCCACCAGCAGGATGCGCGCGCCCAGCGGCAGGCTTTCTCCGCGCAGGCCGGATGAATTGCCCACGCCATTGTAGTGATCGCGATGGTGGCGAATCAATTCGGAAGCCTTGAGCAGCGGATCGAGCGCCATCAGCGCGGCAGCGGCACGCAGCGGATGCTTGTCGAACTCGGTGCGTTCGGCATACGGCAACTCCATGTAAGGCTTGTCCAACAGGCGATCCGGCAGGCCGATCTTGCCGATGTTATGCAGCAGGGCTGCGGTCTCGATGTTCCTGGTATCGGTTTCGGACAGATGCATCCGCTGCGCGATGTTGCGGCACAGTTGCGCAACGCGGCGCGAATGGCCGGCTATCGCGCCTTTGCGCAGTTCCGTCAGGTTGGCGAAGACCTGGATCGTGGAGAAATAATCCTTTTGCAGTTGCACATGCGCCTGCTCCAGGGAATTCAGCGCGACGCGCAGCTCTTCGGTGCGCTGGCGTACTTTATCTTCAAGGCTGGCATTCAGCGCCTTCAATTCCTCGTTCTGGCGCAGGGTCAGCGCTTCCAGCCGCTGCTTCTCGGCCAGCAGATATTTGCGCTCCAGCGCACCGCGCACCGTCAGTACGATATCGTTATCGTTCCACGGCTTGGCAATATAGCGATAGATTTCGCCGCGATTGATCGCCGCGACGGTCGAGTCGAGATCCGAATATCCGGTCAGCAGGATGCGCACGACGTCCGGCCATCTGGCGCGCGCCCGCTCCAGCACCTCGGCGCCGTTCATTGCCGGCATGCGCATGTCGCAGATCACCAGGTCGACGGTTTGCTGTTCCAGCAGCGCAAGCGCTTCCGCGCCGCTTTCCGCCGTCAGGATGTTGTAGCCCAGCGGACGGAACAGACGCTTCAATGCGGCCAGAATATTGGCCTCGTCGTCGACAAACAGCAGCGTTGCCGGATTGCCCGCGGGTGATGCCGCTTCCTTGCTCATGCTTCCTCCCTGATGTCGGGTTGCTGCACCGGCAACCATACCCGAAACGTCGATCCTTTGCCCACTTCGCTGTGCACTTCGATCTTGCCGTGATGCCTTTCCACAATGCTGTAGGACACCGAGAGCCCCAGTCCGGTACCTTTGCCCACCGGTTTGGTGGTGAAGAACGGATCGAACAGGTGTGAGATGTCTTCCGGCGGAATGCCTTTGCCGGTGTCGCTCACCTCGAACCAGACCCGGTCGCCTTCCTGCCCGGAGCGCAGGATGATCTTGCCGCGCACTTCGATGGCCTGCGCGGCATTCACCAGCAGGTTCATGAAGACCTGGTCGAGTTGCGAAGGCAGGCAGTAAATCTCCGGCAACGAGCCATATTCCTTGACGACTTCGCACTTGTATTTCAGCTCGTTCCACACCACGTTCAGCGTGGTATCCAGCCCGCGATGAATGTCCGCCCACATCCACTGGTCTTCGCTGTCGGCGTGGGAAAAGTTTTTCAGGTCGAGGACGATTTTCTTCACCCGTTCCAGGCCCTGATGCGATTCGGCGATCAGCGCCTTGATATCCTCGCGGAGGTAGCCAAGGTTTATTTCTTCCTTGAGGTGGCGCAGTATTTCGAACTGCGGATTATCCTTGTCCAGCAGCATTTCGGCGGCTTCGTACTCGTTTAACACGGCAAAAATGTCGGCCAGGTATTTCTCCAGCGTGCCCAGGTTGGAATTCACATAACCGACTGGGTTGTTGATCTCGTGTGCCACCCCCGCGGCCAGCAGGCCGATGGATGCCATCTTTTCCGATTGCAGCAACTGGCTTTGCGCCAGTTTCAGATGTTGGTTCGATTCCACCAGTGACTTATTGGCGTCTTTCAGATGTTGGTATTGCGCCGTCAGTTGCTCCTCGAGTTGTTTGCGTTCGGCGAGGTCGCGAATAATCGCGGTGAAAAACTGGCTCGGGCCGATATGCCATTGCGCCAGCGAGAGCTCCAGCGGGAACTCGCTGCCGTCCTTGCGCAGCCCGGCAAGCTCTACGGTCTTGCCGATCACATGCGATGCTCCGCCAGCTACCACCCGCGCCAGGCCTTCTCTGTGCATTTTACGGAAGCGTTCCGGCATCAATACCGTCAGGGGCAGGCCGGACATTTCGGCGTGGGTGCGGCCGAACAAGCGTTCCGCCGCATGGTTCCAGTCCACGATGTCGTCGGCGTCGGAGATCGTGATAATGGCATCGTTGGCCGACTCCGCAACCGTGCGAAAATGCTGTTCGCTTTCCGCCAGCATGTCTTCCGCCTGCCTGCGTTCGGTGATGTCCGCTGCGACTCCCTCGACGTAACCCTTGTCCTGGACGAGCCGGCCCGAATATTGAAACCACCGGACAACCCCGTCGTTTCGCGTCAGACGTGCTTCAAAGTTATCGAACCTGCCGTGCTGTTGAAGTTCACCTAATAACCTCTCCCGTGTCCCTGGATCGACATAGTGCTCCGAGGTAATATATTTCGCAGTCGCTTCTTCGACGCTATCGAATCCAAACATCCTGGCCATAGCATCGTTTGCCAATATCAGCTTTCCGTCGCTTACCCTCGTCCTGTATAAGCCCACCTGGGTATTCTCATAAATGCTCCGGTATTTTTCTTCGCCCTCTTTGATTGCTTCCTCTGCATTTTTACGCTCGGTGATGTCCAGCCAGGAACCCACAATTTCCCGTGGCTCACCGGCTTGGTCACGGATGATATGCAATTCATCGTGTATCCAGCGGTAAGTCCCATCTTTGTGCCGGAAGCGGTATTCGTGAGCATAATGGCTGCGGTCGGCAGCCTTTATGGCAGCGTGGAAGGTTCCGACAACGCTATCGCGTCCTTCGGGATGGATAGCAGACCACCACCACTCGGCATTACCAATGTATTCGGCATCGTCGTAGCCCCAAATATTCTTCAGATTAGGGCTGACGTAAGTCGGCACAAAGTGCTCGCCGTCGACACGGCAGGCATAATGCACAGCAGGCGTACTTGCGAGAATATGCTGTAGTCGATCAGACAAATTCTTTAGCTCTTGCTCCGCCTGCCTGCGCTCGGTGATGTCCGTCACGCCGGCGAGAGCGCCTGCATAGTTTCCGGCCTCGTCCAGGATGGGGGAGGTTGCCATTGTGGTGTAAATGCGGCTGCCGTCCTTGCGCAGCAGCTCGAAGTCGTGCTGCTCACGGATTCCCTGTTTGCGGCGCTCCAGATTCTGCGTGGCTATTTCCTTGCCGCGCTCGTCCATGAAAGAAAAGAGATGCCTTCCCTGCATTTCCTCGACGCTATAGCCCAGCATCTGCGCCATGCGCTGATTGACAAAGGAGGTGCAGGCTTTTTTGTCGATCATCCAGATGCCTTCCTGCAGGCCTTCGATAAGCAGGCGATATTTTGCCTCGCTCTCGCGTTGTTGCCTGATTGAAATCAGGCTGCTCAGCGAGTCTGTAATGCGCCGGGCAACAGCGGAAAAAAGATGCAAATCCTTCTCATCATGTCTCACCTCACTTGCACAATGGTGCAGGCCAAATGCCCATGCCTTCCCGATTTTCGGCCGCAGCGCTATTGCCAATTGGGATTTGACTGAGAAGTGCCTCGCAACGGGCGATGAGGTGGGGTAGCCGGTTTCGAAGCAATACTGGACCGTGCCATTGGCCCTTAAAAATTCGCTGAATACGCCGGATATTGCGCTATCCATCGGTATGTCCACGCCCTGCGCGAATAGTCCCGGCCATTCCGGACGCGTGCGCTCCATGGGAACACCCCAGGATAGCGCATCGGGATCGCAGGGATACAGGAACCAGGCACGATCCGCATTGAAAACCTCAAGCATCAAGTCCAGCACTCCACGCATGACATCATCCATGTTCTCGCTGGCAAGACTGACTTGGGTAATCCGGTCCAGTACATCCAGGAGTCGAAGACGATGCGAAATATCGTACGGGAGCAGTTGGTCTGCATTCATAAACACCTCGGTGGCTACCATTTCAATCTGGTGATTGTCTCGGAATAGTTGATAAATCAACGTACGATCCAATGATCGCTATTGAATCATTGGGGTCAGGATTGATAGGGGGGCGAATTCTAATTGATTTTCGTGCATCAAGAATGGTGCAAGGGCGTGCATCGCGGATTGCCACTCACCGGGAAGCCCCCCGCTTGCGCGCCTCGATGCGCTTCAGGAATACGCCCATCACTTCGCGGTAGAGCGCGTCTTTGAGCACGCTGTCCTCGTTGCCGGCGTCGACATTGGGGTTGTCGTTGATCTCGATGACGTAAAGGCGCTTGCCGATCTGCTTGATGTCCACGCCGTAGAAGCCGTCGCCGATCAGGTTGGCCGCCTTGAGCGCGATCTTCACCACGCGGTCCGGCGCCTCGCCGACGGACAGCGCTTCCGTTTTTCCCTCGACGAAATCGTGCTTCTGGTCGCCATGCCGGATGATCTGCCAGTGGCCGGGAACCATGTGGTATTTCGCGACGAACAGCGGCCGCCGGTCAAGGATGCCGACGCGCCAGTCGAACTCGGTGGGCAGGTATTCCTGGGCGACGATCAGCTCCGATTTGTCGAGCAGGCCGTTCACTTTGGCTGGCAGTTCTTCTGCAGTCTCAATTTTTGCCACGCCCAGCGAGAACGAGCTGTCTGGCTGTTTGAGTACACAGGGAAGCCCGAGGGTCGGGACGATCTGGTTCACGTTGTCGCGGTGCACCAGCAGGGTCTTGGGGGCGGGGAGGCGGTGCCGGGCCAGTATTTCGGCAAGATAAACCTTGTTGTTGCACTTCAGGATGGAATCCGGATCGTCGATCACCACCAACCCCTCGGCGGCCGCGCGCCGCGAGAAACGGTAGGTGTAGTGATTGACGAAGGTGGTGTCGCGGATGAACAGCGCATCGAACTCGGTCAGCCGGCCGTAGTCTGCCTTGGTGATGAATTCCACATGTATGCCCAGCGACTGCGCCGCCTTCTCGAACTTTTGCAACGCACTGGCATTGGAGGCAGGCTCCGGGTTGTCGGGATTATGCAGGATGGCGAGGTTGTAGCGCGGCACGATTTGTTTATGCTTCCGCCGCCTGCGGCCCGTGAAATATTCCGTGGTGGCGCGGACCGCGAATTCCTGTTGCTGGGGCGGGATGTCGCTGGCGGCTGAGTTGTTCGTGGCGGCTCGCCGCGTTGTGGCCGAAGTAGATGTTGAGTTCGAATGCATCCGACTTGATAGCCTTCAGCGATTTCTGGATCAGGTCATCCAGGCCCTCGGTCAGCAGCCGCACCATGTTCTGCGATTGCAGGTCCTCGATGGTGTTTATTCGCGGCAGCGGCTTGTGGCCGCGTGCCTCGGCGAGCAGCGAAACGTAGTAGCCGAGCGTCTGGTAACGGTAGCTCTTGCACAGGTTGAACACCCGGGCAAAGCGGTCGCCGCCATAGGCCGGATCGGTGAGGTAGGCCCGCGCCGGTACGACGGTGACGCCGGGTATATCGAGCGGCCAGTCGCGCGGGTTGTTGACTACGATGAGGTTGCTCATGACGTCTCCCCTGCATGGTTGCATTCGCCTGGTGATTGCAATGATAACAGCTGCAACTTGCGGCAGCGGCTATGTTTGCAATCAGGTAATTTGCCACCGCAATTTGCGGAGAGATAGGCGCGTATTGAATTTATAATGCAGACCCATTTGATCCGGGCGCTTCTGCATGACCATGCACTTAATCGTAACCGTCAGCATTTACATCGGAATCTGCCTGCTTGGCGTGAGCATCGCCGCATCCGTTACCGGGCACTACAGGGCGGCAACGGTTACCTCGTATTTGTACCTGTTTGCATGCACGGTCTTCTATGCGATCCGCGCATACCTGAAGGAATTTTTTCCCTTTACCGACAAGATCGAGTCGTTCGTTATCCTGTCGGTGCTGCTGGTCGTCTGTGCGTTGATCTACCGCAGGCGAATTTCCAACAAGGAATTCATCACGCTGCAGGTGCTTGCGCTGGCGGCGGCATCCGTCATTTTCATCTTTGTGGATGTCGTCCGTTATCCTCCGATGTTCTTGCACACCGTCTGGTATCCGGTGCACGTGCCGGTGTCTTTTGCGGCTTATGCCTTCTGGCTGGTGGCCGGGGTCAATGCCGTTTTTGCCATTCCCGCGTGGTACCGGAATGACCCGGAGTTGCAGGAGCGCTCATCGCTGATGACTTACCTGAACCGTATAGGCTTTGTCTACTTTACGCTGGCGATGCTGTTCGGCGGAATCTGGGGCTATCTTGCCTGGGGCGCTTATTTCCTGTGGGATCCCAAATTGCACTGGGCGGTAATCTTGTGGCTGTTTTATGGCAATTTGATGCACATCGACAGATTGCCGAAGCTGCAGCGCTGGAAAGTTCCGCTGTATGTCGCCGGCATCGCGATGATCCTGGTTGCGTTCATCGGCACCAGTTTCTTTTCCCAATCGATACACCGGTTCTAATGAAGATGTATGACCTGATTCGTATTCTGGGCGACCGCCATGCGGGATTCATCCTGGGAATGGTCGTGGTGCTGAATCTGATTGCGGGCAGCCTGGTGATGAACAGCCATCCAGAGCTGTACCCGAAGTTCTTTCATTTCGACCTGAATTATTTCTTTCAGCCGGCCAGGCTGGAGCATTCCTGGCTCTATGCGCTTCTGGTGACATTCACGCTATTCGGCATCAATCTGCTTGCGTGCATTGCCGATTCGATTATCCGTATGGTGACCAACAAGGCAGCCAGATTGAAGGAAGTTTCGGCGTTGCTGTTCCATGTCGCGCTGGTGATCACGATGGCGGCGCACCTGTACGAGGGTTTTTATGCCAGCACGCAACGGCTGCCTATTACCACTCAGGGTGTGACGTTGCCGGAGTTGGGCAAGGTCCGGGTCGAGTCTTTGAAGAATATCCACTACCCGGACTACTCCCTCAAGGATACGGAAGTGACCCTGTCTTTCAGCAAGCCTGACGGACAGAAGCTCACCAGGGATATCGCCTTCAACGAGCCGGCCATCTTTGATATCGGGCGGCGCCAGGTGGTCATGCTGGGCGGCCAGATGATGCCCTCCGGCGTGGCCATCTCGCGGAGTACGGACAAGCGGGAATTTCTGCTGGAAGAAAACAAACCGCTTCCTTTGGGGAACGGCAGCCTTCATTTGCAGGGATTTTTTGAAACCGAAGAGGGGTTACCTTATGCGCAATTCCTGTGGCAACCTGATAACGGCAATCCGCAACAACGCTTTATGGTGCTGGATGCCGGGGCGCCCCATTCGCAGATCAACATCGACGGTGTGGCCTATCAATTGAACAAGGTCACGGAGGCGCCATTCATTATCGCCATCGTCCGATACAACCCCGCTATCCCGCTGATGCTCGTCAGTCTGATACTGGCGGCAGTCGCGACTGTCTTGCTGATCCGCTGGCTAGCAACCAGGGGTACCGCCTAGTTTCAATGGCCGCTGATGTTTCCTCTTCCACAGGCGGCAGTGGGCTAAGATGGGGGCGTTAAGCAGAACACATTCTTTGAAGCGCATAGAACCCTCATCCCCAGCTCTTCTGATGGAACTACTAGCCATCTGAACAGGCTGTCGAACAACTACAGCCAAGTCATTGGTTATCCCGCTTGCGGGAGTAGGGAGTGATGGTGGCGCGACTCCGCCCGGCGCAGGCGCAGCCCTACTCTTACCAGCGCAGCCTCGAAATCGGCGAAGGTCTCCGCCGCTTGCCCGTCGTCTGCCCATGCCTGCTGCAACTTTGCCAGCGCCTTTCCGGAAGCATGGCGGCCACGCCGCAGGTAGCCGAGTTCCTGCGCCGCGGCCAGCGCCAGCGGCGACAGCGGTGGCGCAGCCTTGCCCCAGATGCCGCGCAGTTCGCGCAGGAAAATCGCGACCGTCGTGTCGCCGATGCCCTTGCCCAGCGCCTTGAGCCGCGCTTCCAGGTCGCGCGGGTCGATTGCTGCCGCATGCAGCGCATCGAGATCGCCGGCGTAGTCGCGCAGCAGTGTAGCGCATACGGCAAGCAGCTTGGTGGCGGTCTTGAAGTCGTAGCGCGTGTAGCCGCCGGCATCGAGGATGGCCACCAGCCCATCCCAGCCGGTATCGAGCATGCGCTGCGGGGCAAGCACGCCGCGTGCGGCAAACTCGCGCCAGGTGCGGGTGGCGAGCGCTTCCGAAATGCGCGTCCCATACAGTATCGCGGCGAGAAACCACTTGAAGCGCTCGACGCTGTCCGCAGCGGGTTCGATGCCGAGCGCTGCCGCATAACGTCCGCGATGGCTGCGCACCAGTACGGCGGGGGCGATATGCGTTTCGGTCATGGGGCGGCCTCATGGATTAGCCGGTCATCGCTGCGCGTCAGCGCGGTGCCGAATTCGGCGCACAGCATTTCCATGCGCGCGCAAATCGCTTCGAATTCCTCGCCGCGCGCCAACGCGACATGCGCCACGCTCAGCGAAACCGGCAGCAGTTCGATGCGTCTCAACTTGTTCTGCGCGAATATCACCTTGAACAGGCAGGAGCGGTCGTTGCGCAGCAACGGATGGACGGCGTAGTCGTCGATGAAATTGCCGGTGTCGTAGAGGATCGGTTTGCCACGATAGATTTCGATGCCCTGGCAGATATGCGCGCTGTGGCCGTAGTAGATGTCGGCGCCGAGTTCGATTACCCGTCTGGCGAAACTGCGGAACAGCGGCGCAGGGCGTTCGACGAAATTGGCGCCCCAGTGGTTGGAGAACACCACGAGGTCAGCGCCCTGAGCACGCGCCTGTGCGATGCCGTTGGCGATTCGCGCCAGCGTTTCTTCGTGCAGCGAGACTTCCAGATAGTTGGTGCCGGGGTGTTCGGCAACGGCGGCGAAGTATGGCTCGTTGTCGGTGAAGGAGAGCAGCGCCACGCGGCAGGGCACTGCGCCAGCCTCTTCGAATAACCTGGCATCGAGCATCGCCGGGGCGGCGGCCTCTGCCGCGTTGGCGCCGGCATGACGGATGCCGGCCGCCCTGAGTATGTGCAGCGTGTCGCGCAGGCCGCGCGCTTCGTAGTCGAGAATGTGATTGTTGGCGAGCGCGCAGGCGTCGATATGCGCGGCCTGCAATACCTGAACGGCCTCGGGGTCGGCGCGGAAATGGAACATTTTTTCGGAGCGTGTCCACGGATGGCGGTGGTTGGTCAAGGCGCATTCCAGGTTGACGATGCGCAGGTCGGCCTGTACGAGGTGCGGCAACACATCACCCCAAACTTCTTCCGGTTGCATGGTTTTGAGCGTCTCGTTGACCAGGCGGCCGAGCATTACATCTCCGGTAAAGGCCAGCGTCAGCATGGTTGTTCCAGCTAGCGTAGGGCGGGTCGCACCCGCCGTGGTTGCACCGCATCTGGCGGGTTACGGCGGGTGTGACCCGCCCTACGTCCACTTAACAAACATTTCATTAAATCTAATCATACAGGGGCGCGTAGAACGCACCCTACGAAATCATTATTGTTGTAATGCAAATTGGCATCACATCGTGCGCCTGAGCAGCTTGCGCAATGCGGCCAGCGGGCGGGTGTTGAGCACGTCGGCTTTTTCCAGCCAGCCGCGCCGCGCCTGTCCCACTCCAAATTTAAGGTTGCTGAAATCGAAGGTGCTGTGCGCATCCGAGTTGATGCTGACCAGCACGCCTTCTTCCTTCGCGCTCTGGCAGTGGCTGTCGAGCAGGTCGAGGCGTTCCGGGTGGGCGTTTAGTTCGAGGAAGCAGCCGCGCTGTTTTGCGTGGCGGATGATGCGCAGCATGTCCACGTCGTAGGGTTCGCGCTTTTCGATCAGGCGGCCGCTGGGATGGGCGAGCAGCGTGAAGTGCGGGTGGTCCATCGCGCGCAGGATGCGTCCGGTCTGTTTGGCGCGCGACAGGTCGAAGCGGCTGTGCACCGCACCCACCACCAGGTCGAGCCGCGCCAGTACAGAATCCGGCAGGTCGAGGCTGCCGTCTTCGAGGATGTCCACCTCGATGCCCTTGAGCAGCGTGATGCCGTCCAGCTGTGCGTTGAGGCGGTCGATCTCGTCGCACTGCTTTGCGAGTTGAATCGGATCGAGGCCGTGTGCGACGGTGAGGCGGCGCGAGTGTTCGGTAATGGCGAGGTACTCCAGACCGAGCGCCCTGGCCGCCAGCGCCATGTCGCGCAGGCTGTCGTGGCCGTCGGTGGCCCTGGTGTGCGCATGCAGGTCGCCCCTGAGGTCGGCCAGTTCCACCAGTTGCGGCAGACGCCCGGCGTGCGCCGTCTCGATTTCTCCTCGATCCTCGCGCAGTTCCGGCGGGATGTAGGGCAGGCCGACGGCGCGGTACACCGATTCCTCGCTGTCCCCGGCGATGCGCTTTTCGCCGCGGAACACGCCGTATTCGTTCACCTTCAGGCCGAGCTGCTGCGCGATGCGGCGGATCGCGATGTTATGCGCCTTGGAGCCGGTGAAGTAGTGCAGCGCCGCGCCATAGCTGGCCTGCGCCACCACGCGCAGGTCAACCTGCATGCCGCATTTGAGCAGGATGCTGGCGCGCGTTTCGCCCGCGGAATACACCTCGGCAATCTCATCATAACTGGTGAAGCGCTGCATCACCGGGCTGTCCGGCGCGGCGGTGACCAGAATATCCAGATCCCCCACGGTCTCGCGCATGCGCCGGAAGCTGCCGGCGACCACTACCTGCTGCACGCCGGGAACGGCCTGCAGAAAGGCGCGCAGCGCTTCGGCATATTGCGCTGCCGTGGCGAGCTTGAATCGCCGGCTCTGGCTGGCATGGGCTTGCACGGCCTGCAAAATATTCTGTTCGGTCTTTTCGCCGAAGCCGTGCAGGGCGCGGATGCTCCCGTCCTGCGCGGCGCGATGCAGTTGCTCGACGGTCTGCACGTCGAGGTCGTGGTACAGGGTCTTCACGCGCTTGGGCCCGAGGCCGGGAATTTTCATCAGCTCGGTAATGGCTGGCGGCAGTTCGCGATGCAGGCGATCCAGCAGGCTGCAGTGCCCGGTGGTGATGATTTCGGAAATCTTGCCGGCGAGGTCGGTGCCGATGCCGGGCAGACGGGTCAGGTCATCGCCGCGCTCCACCAGCAGGCGCGCCTCCTGCGGCAGGTCTCCCAAAATGCGCGCGGCATTGCGATAGGCGCGGATGCGGAACGGGTTCGCCCCCTGAATCTCTAGCAGGTCGGCGATCTCTTCGAGAATGGCGGTGATGTCGGCGTTATGGACGGGCATTCAGATACCTCCATAAATTCAGATTCGCGAGCATCCGCTGGGCAGAATGCATTAGATGTGTAGATCCCCAGGGGATCACTTACCCAAACTGTCGTTGCAAAAAGCCTTTAGCTGCGAGCGAAGTGCGGCAGGAAGCGTGGCAATCCAGTATTTTGATATGAAACGAACTTCTGGATTGCCACGTCGCTACGCTCCTCGCAATGACGATTTAATCAGTGCTTCCATAAGTTGGGCAAAGCCCGTCCTGAGTTTATCGAAGGGCGCAGCATGCCAAACCTGTGCCTGCTATTCGTCGCTGAGGTGCGGCTGAAAACCTTCTGCCGGTTGACCGGTTACCGGGTCTACCTGTTCGGAGATGCCGATTTCTGCCTCCGCCTCTTCCAGCGTTTCGCCGCTGGTATCGTTCTGCTCCTGCATGTCCTGCACCGCTTCCAGCAGCGTTGGAAAGGGGCCATACGATTCGTCGGTGAGTTTGTCCTGCCAGTAGAAACCATCCGGACGTTCAATCACTCGCGTCTTGTCATAGTCGGGTGGGGTTTGTGGAATGGGCGTAGGTGTCATCGTTGCCTCCAATCAGATTTGCAAATTGCCGAATTTTACAGTATACGGCGCCGTTTCAATCGCACCACCACCCAATACATCGCCAGCGCGGCGATTGCATGTTTGACGGTGTGTCCGCTGACCGCGCCGGTAAGTGCGGCAATCTGATGATCCATGAAATCGCACAACAAGGCCAGCAGGTAGAGGCCGATGACGGCCAGTATGTCCTTGTCGCCGCTGTAGCGCGGCGGATAAAGCCGGAGCAGCAGCGGGATCAGCAGCATCGGATAGAACTGTATCACGCCGTAGGCGCGCAGGTCGCCGCTGCTGTTTGCTTCGCTCCAGCCCCAGTAGATCACACTGCCCAGGCCGGCGGCGAACAGCAGCGGCAGCAGGCGCAGCCCGGCGGCCAGGCTGACGCGCTCGCTGATGATCGCGGCGAACAGGGACATCAGCGCCAGCGAAATCGCCGCACGGTCCCACACCAGCCGGCTGTTGTCGGGGGCCAGGTGATAGTAGCCCGAGCCGAGGCCGACCAGGATCGCGGCGAAGAAGAACAGGCGGTAGGGCAGGGCTTCGCGCGCATCGATGAAGGCGCGCCGTCCCGCCTCGCCGGGCAGGAAACGCAGCCCCGCCAGTCCCGCCAGCGCAAACAGCACATTTGTGAATGTATCGAAGCAACCGGTTATGCCGAAGCAGGTATGCCGGTCGGCGAATTGATGATATTGCAGCGGCTGCGGGATGGGCGGCAGCAGCCATGCCAGCCCGCCACCGCAGCGGCGAGCAGCCACAGGCCGAGAGCCCTCTTGTCAGGCCGGTGCGGCATCGAGGAGCTTTTGATAGAAGGCGAAATCGCCGGTGGAAAAACAGCAGAAAATCACTTCGCGGATCGAGTTGAGTTCCGGCAGCGATGATCTGACGGTTGCAACCGCGACGCGGGCGGCCAGTTCCACCGGGTAGCCGTAGACACCCGTGCTGATGCACGGGAACGCAATGGAATGTGCGTCATGTTCCGCGGCAACCCGCAGCGAGTTGCGGTAGCAGGAAGCCAGCAGCTCCGGCTCGCCCTGTTTGCCGCCATGCCACACCGGGCCGACGGTGTGGATCACGAACCTGGCCGGCAGTCGGTAGCCCCTGGTGAGCTTCGCTTCGCCGACCTTGCAGCCGCCAAGCAGGCGGCATTCACTCAGTAATTCCGGCCCGGCGGCGCGATGGATCGCCCCGTCCACGCCGCCGCCGCCGAGCAGCGAGGAGTTGGCCGCATTGACGATTGCATCAACCTTCAGCGTGGTGATGTCGCCTTGTATGGCTCGTAGCACGGATGTCATGGACGGCTCCAATCTGTGGTCGGGATGCATTCCTCTTATGCGAGGATTAAACGCCTTATTTAGTCGCATCACAAGCGGCATCCGGCCCACCGATTTCCCTGCAGTCATTGTATAGTAAGCACCTTGGCGCTTTAATTGAGGCAGACATGGCAGTCGAAACCGGACTCAAATTGCGCACCGCCCCGCAGCTGCTCGCCATGCTGAAGCGGCATCTGCTGCCCGGGAAACATCAAGACACGCGCCCTGTTACTCGTGGCCTGCACGGCATCTGCTACGATTCACCTGAACCCGGACTGCGCGCCAAGGCACAATGAACTTCGCCGGCCAAAAAAATGGAAGCAGTCCACCCGGGACCGATGGCACAGCCCATGCAACCCGCAACTGAGGCCATCGGCACGGTCGAGGAGGTGCACGGCCCGGTGGTGGACATCGTCTGCGACCGCCTGCCGCCGCTGCACCAGGCGCTGTCCTGTGCTTCGGGGCAGGAACACTACACCTTCGAAGTCTACCGCCACCTCGACGAACGCCGCGTGCGCGCCATCGCTCTGCATCCCACCGGCGGGCTGAGGCGCGGCCTGCCGGTATTCGATAGTGGCGGGCCGCTGCGCATCCCGGTTACGCCGGATTGCCTGAACCGTCTGCTCGATGTGTTCGGCGCGCCGCTCGACGGCGGGCCGCCGCTCGCCGCGATGGAGATGCGCAACATCATCGCGCGCCCGGCATCGCTGGCGGAAACGATCCCTGCTGCAGGCATCTTCGAAACCGGCATCAAGGTGATCGACCTGCTGAGCCCGTTCGTCAAGGGCGGCAAGACCGGGTTGTTCGGCGGCGCGGGGGTGGGCAAGACGGTGCTGATCATGGAATTCATGCACGCCATCGTCAGACTGCATCAGGGCGTGTCGGTGTTTGCCGGTGTCGGCGAGCGCATCCGCGAGGGGCATGAGGTATGGCACGAGATGCAGGATGCCGGCGTGATGCCGCACACGCTGATGGTGTTCGGCCAGATGGACGAATCGCCCGGCGTGCGCTTCCGCGTCGGCCTGTCTGCCGTGGCCTATGCGGAATACCTGCGCGATACGCTGGGCAAGGAAGTGCTGCTGCTGATGGACAACGTGTTCCGTTTCGTGCAGGCGGGCAGCGAAATCTCCGGCCTGCTCGGGCGCATGCCGGCCACGGTCGGCTACCAGCCGACGCTGATGAGCGAGGTGGCGGAACTGCAGGAGCGCATCATCTCCACGCGCAGCGGAGACATCACCGCAGTGCAGGCGGTGTACGTGCCGGCGGACGACATGTCCGACCCGGCGGTGAGTACGATCCTGTCGCATCTCGACACGATGGTGATCCTGTCGCGCAGCCAGGCGGCCAAGGGGATTTATCCGGCGGTCGACCCGCTGCTGTCATCGAGCAAGATGATGGATCGCAGCTTCCTCGGCGACCGCCACTACAGTATCGCTGAAGGGGTGCGCGAGCATCTCGCGCGCTACAGGGAGCTCGAGGACATTATCGCGATGCTCGGGCTGGAGGCGCTGTCGGAAAAAGACCAGCGCATCGTGCTGCGCGCGCGCAGGTTGCAGCGTTATTTGACCCAGCCGTTTTACACGGTGACGGCGAATACCGGCATCAAGGGTATCTCGGTAACGCTGGATCAGACGCTGGGCGATTGCGAGGCCTTCCTGCGCGGCGACTACGACGCCGTTCCCGAAGAGCGCTGCTACATGCGCGGCAGCATGCAGGAATGATTCTGGAAAAAACAACCGTCCACAGATTACACAGATTACGCGGGATTAAAAAGCAATTATCGGGATGATCTGAGCAGCTATTCAAATGATGTATCAGTTATAGGCGACGGTTTCGAAATCTGTGTGAATCTGTGTAATCTGTGGATTGAAGTAGGGGCTTGAGGATAATACGAATGAGAACCTTCACCATGCACCTGCAGAGCGCGACTCAATACGAGCGCATCGAGAACGTGGCCAGTTTCGTCGGCGAGGACGAGTCAGGCAGTTTCGGCATCCGCGCCCGCCATGCCCGCATGATGACTGCGCTGACATACGGCCTGGCGCGCTATCAGCTGCAGGACAGCAGTTGGCGTTATCTTGCCTTTCCGCGGGGTATCCTTTATTTTGTAAACAATGCGCTTTATATCAGCACGCGGCGCTTCCTGCACGACGCGGATTACCAGCGCATCAGCAAGGGGTTGCTGGAGCAACTGCTCAAGGAAGAGGAAGAGCTGCGGGTAATCAGGGAAAGCCTGTATCGTCTGGAGCAGGAGATGTTCCGGCGTTTATGGCGGATGGGGCGACACGGAGCCGGAACATGAACGACGAACAGTTGCGCAGGTCGGTGGAGAAACAGGTGAAGCGCATGCAGCGCGCAGAAAAGGAACGTCCCACGCTGCTGGCGCAGTCGGTGTTCATGGGTACGCTGGCGCTGTTGTTCGTGCTGCCGGTGATCGCCGGCGCATACCTCGGCAGCTGGCTGGACGGCATGGCACAGGGTTATTCGATCCGCTGGACGATAGGGCTGATCTTTATCGGATTGATTGTCGGCATCATCAATGTCTATATGTATATCCGGGAGCATGAGTGATTGTAACCCCTATAAATCCATTTTCCGGGCGAATCGCGGCGTCGCGTGCTCGCTCACTCCTCGCCTATCAATCCGATATGTGGCTTCAACATAACCTGAAGGTTAGTTTACGCCGCAACATGCCGCTATGCGGCGTGTTGTCTCGTCGTTTGCTGCGCGGCTCCTTGCGGTGCCCGCGCGACACGGTGGGGCGGAGCCCTCTGGTGCGGGAGCGCGGAGCAGCAGGCCTGCCCGCCCCGGATGCTTCGCATCGCCGTGTCCGGCCTGCCATCCCACAAAATGAATTTCTAGAGGTTCCCTGATGGAAGCGGCAGCCGTCTGGTTTCATATCGGGCCGTTCGCAATCTCCTCCATCGTGGCGACCACCTGGGGGATGATGCTGGCGCTGGCGATGTTCTGCTGGCTCGCCACGCGGCGTTTGACGCTCGATCCCGGCCCGTTGCAGACCATGCTGGAAGGCGCGGTTTCCGCGATCGAGGCGGCGATAGCCGCGGTGCTGCCGGAGCGCGCGCAACTGCTGCTGCCGTTCATCGGCACGCTGTGGATCTACATCGTGATTGCCAATCTGCTCGGCCTGGTGCCGGGGCTCAGTTCGCCGACGGGGAATCTGTCGGTGACCTCCGGTCTCGCGCTGCTGGTGTTCCTGTCGGTACACTGGTTCGGCGTGCGCAGCGAAGGGTTGCGCAGCTATCTCAAACACTATCTCAGCCCCACCCCGATCCTGCTGCCGTTTCATCTGATCAGCGAAGTGACGCGCACCGTTGCGCTGGCGGTGCGTTTGTTCGGTAATATCATGAGCCTGGAAATGGCGGCTTTGCTGGTGTTGCTGGTGGCCGGGCTGCTGGTGCCGGTGCCGCTGCTGATGCTGCATATCGTCGAGGCGGTGGTGCAGGCGTATATTTTCGGCATGCTGGCGCTGATCTATGTGGCGGGTGCGATGCAATCGCAGCAGAATCTTGAACGGAACGAGGAGGGGGATGGCAATGAATGACATGACATGGTTTACGGTACTTTCCACCGTAGGGGCGGCCTTGGCGATTGCGCTGGGCGTGATGTTCCCGGCGCTGGCGATGGGGCGCGCAGTCAGCCAGGCACTGGATGCGCTGGCACGCCAGCCGGAAGCAGAGAAATCGATCACGCGGACTTTATTCATCGGCCTCGCGATGATCGAATCGCTGGCGATTTACGTGCTGGTGATCGTGCTGATCATCCTGTTCCGCAACCCCCTGCTGCAATACCTGATCAAGTAAGCGGGCTGACCGTGGAATTCGACTGGACGACCTTCATTCTCGAGATTATCAACTTCCTGATCCTGGTCTGGATCCTGAAGCGGTTTTTGTATCGCCCGGTGCTCGGGGTGGTTGCCCGACGCCGCGCCGGCATCGAGAAGATGCTGGCCGATGCCAAACGCATCGAAGCCGAAGCGGGCGAACTCAAGCAGCAGAACGAGCGCCGTATCGCGCAATGGGAGGGAGAAAAGGAGGCAGCGCAGGCGCGGCTGCGCGAGGAGCTGGCGGCGGAGCGCGGGCGCTTGATGGCCGCGCTGGAGGCCTCGATCGCCGAGGAGCGCGAACGGCGGCGCGTTCTGGACGAGCGGCGCCAGCATGATTTCCGGCGCGCGCTTGAGGAGCAGGGCATCGCGCAGGGTGCGGCGTTTTCCGCCAGGTTGCTGGCGCGACTCGCCACGCCGGAACTGGAAGCGCGGCTGTACGCGCTGCTGCTGGAGGATTTGCGCAGCCTGCGCGCCGAGGACAGGCGCGCCGTGGCGGATGCCGCCGCTGCGCCCGGATTGGAGCTCAAGATACAGAGCGCATTTGCGCTCGACGAAGGCAGGCGCGACGAACTGGCGCGCACGCTGGCCGAGGTGACGGGACAGATGCTGCCGGTCGAGTACCGCGAGAATCCGGAATTGCTGGCGGGATTCCAGGTGAGCATCGGGCCGTGGATACTGCACGCCAACCTGCGCGACGAATTGAAATTTTTCAGCGGCGCGTTGCGTCATGCCGGGTGAAAAGCTGACGACTATTTACCACGAAGATCACGAAGGGCACGAAGATGGAGTTTGATGTGCTTTCCAACCGGGTGATTGGGCTTGCGATCGAAATGCATCGTGAGCTTGGGCCTGGGTTGCTGGAGTCGACTTATGAAAAATGTCCGGCTCACGAGTTGACGGGGTTCAGTACAGGGCCGCTTATCAATTTCAATACGGGGCTGCTGAAAAATGGCATTAAACGCTTTGTGCTGTAATGCTCGACCCTTCGCGATCTTCGTGGCCTTAATACGGCAGTTGAACCACGAAGGGCACGAAGACCGCGAAGAAAAACAAAAGCTTGTTTTGAGAATGCCAATCACCTTGCGGTTAAGTGTCAAAAGGCATGTAGCCCCTATGAAAAATCTTCGTGACTTCGGTGTTCTTCGTGGTGAAATGCCTTTTTTTATGGTGAATGGTTATGTCGGTCGCTGATTCGCCGCTTGCCGCTCAGGCGCAATGGCTGGCGCAGTATCGTTATGCGCTGCGTTTGTCGGAGCAGGGCACGGTGGTTTCGGTCGGCGACGGCATTGCCTGGATCAGCGGGCTGCCTTCGGCCAGCATGGATGAAATCGTGCAACTCGAAGATGGCAGCAGCGCGCTGGTATTCCACCTGGCGCGCAACCGGATCGGGGCGATCCTGCTGCGCCAGACCGAGCGGCTGACCGCGGGCACGCCGGCCTTCCTGACCGGCAGGCGGCTGAGCATCGGGGTCGGCGACGAATTGCTGGGCAGGGTGATCGATCCGCTCGGCGCTCCGCTCGACGATGGCGGGCAACTCGCGCCCGCGACGCACCGTTTGCTCGACGTTCGCTCGCCGCCCATCATCGCGCGGGATTTTGTGACGCAGCCGCTGTACACCGGCAACAAGATCGTCGACACCTTGATTCCCATCGGCAAAGGCCAGCGCCAGTTGCTTATCGGCGACAACAGCAGCGGCAAGAGCGCGCTTGCGGTCGATACCGTGATCAATCAGCGCGGCAAGAACGTCTATTGCGTGTACGTATTGATCGGGCAGAAACGATCGGCTGTGGTGAATACCATTGAAACCTTGCGCCATTCCGGCGCGCTGGCCTATACCACGATAGTGGCGGCGGAGGCGACTGCCATGCCCGGCCTCAAATATCTGGCACCGTTCGCCGGTTGCACCGTCGCCGAGGCGTGGATGTCCGAAGGGCGGGACACGCTGATTATCTACGACGACCTGACCACCCATGCGCGCAGCTACCGCGAGCTTTCGCTGCTGCTGCGCCGCCCGCCGGGGCGCGAGGCCTATCCCGGCGATATTTTTTACCTGCATGCGCGGCTGCTGGAGCGTTCCACCCGCCTGTCGGCGAAGCAGGGCGGGGGCAGCATGACCGCACTGCCGATCATCGAAACCGAACAGGGCGAGATCGCATCCTACATCCCGACCAACCTGATTTCGATTACCGACGGACAGGTTTATCTGGATCACGATCTGCTTGCGCGCGGTTTCCTGCCGGCGATAGACGTCACCCGCTCGGTTTCGCGCATCGGCGGCAATGCCCAGCATCCCAGCATAAAAAAGGAAGCGGGGCGGATGAAGCTGGACTACCTGCAGTTCCTCGAACTGGAGGTGTTCACCCGTTTCGGCTCGCGGCTGGAGGCCAGCATGGAAGCGCGCATCCGGCGCGGCCAGATGCTGCGCGAAATGCTCAAGCAGGATTTGCTCGCGCCCCTGCCGATCGAGTTCCAGATGGCATGGCTGGTGGCCTACAACGAGGGGCTGTTCGATAACGTCGAGCTGGGGCGGGTGAAGTCGCGCATGGCACTGCTGCAACGGCAGGTGGAACGCGCCGGATTGAGTATAGACGAAGGGCGCGACCAGTGGAAAAGCCTGGTGCACGCGTGGCTGAGCGAAGCGGCGGCTTCAGAGGCCGCTTAAGGCTCAAATTACTCATTTGAACCACGAAGAACTGATAAAACTACTAGCCATTCCACCAGGCGACCAAAAAAACGGTCTCCAAGTGTCTGGTTAACGAAGCGCATGAAGAAAAACAATGTATTACCAAAAAATTGTAGCCACCTTGCCGGTGGGCGTTCAATGTCGTGCAACTCCAGGTGGAATCTTTGTGATCTCCGCGTTCTTCGTGGTGAAGCGGGTTTCAAATGAGCAAACGGCGTGAGGTGAAAGAGCGTCTGGCGACGCTGGACGAAATCGACGGCATCATGGTCGCGATGAAAAACCTGGCCCTGCTGGAAACGCGCAGGCTGGAGTCCTTTCTTGCCACGCAGCGCCGTGCGGTCAACAGCATCGAGGCGGCTGCGCAGGACTTCCTGAGCTTCTATCCGGAAACTGCGGCACATCCAGGCGGCATGCGGCAACTGCTGCTGGTGATCGGTTCCGAGCGCGGCCTGTGCGGCGATTTCAACGAAACGCTGCTGGCGCCGCTCGGCGCCGCCATGCGGCAGGAGGATACGCTGCCGGTGGTGGTGGGGCGCAGGCTGGAGGCCAAGTTGCAGGGTGATCAGCGCATCGCCGCCTTCGTCGAAGGCCCTGGTGTGGTCGAGGAAGTGCCGGCGGCGCTGGTGCGGCTGGCCGGGGTGTTGGGCGAGTTGCAGCAGCAGCGCCCGGAGGAAGCGTGGCGTATCGGCGCGCTGTACCACGACGACGAAAGCGGCGTGGCGCGGCTGCGCCAGTTGCTGCCGCTGGAGGCGCCCGAAGCGAAGCCGGCATACTCGCATCCGCCGCTGCTCAACCTGGAGCCGGCGCAGTTCCTGGCGCAGCTCACCAGCCAGTATCTTTACGCCGTGCTGCACGAGGTGTTTTACGCTTCGCTGATGGCGGAAAACCGCAAGCGGCTGGAGCACATGGACAGCGCCATCCGCCGCCTGGAGAAGGACGAAGCTAAATTGCGGCTGCGCTACAACGCGCTGCGCCAGGAGGAGATTATCGAGGAAATCGAGATCATCATGCTGAGCGTCGAGGCGTTGACGGGCAAGGATGATGATCCTGAAAAACAGCAGTCAGCCGTATAACCAGCGAGCTGGCTGCCAGTTTATCCGGCTGCTGCGCGCCTGCCGGAAAGTATAGTCCTCCAGGCGTTTTGTTTTTGCTCGTACGACATGGAGGCGTTCGCGGGGCTGGTCGACGGCAGGCGCAGGAAATGCAGCGGCCGGTTTACAGGCAGCGGATTTACGTGCCTGTGGAAGCATTGTTCAGCCATCGTGCCGTTGAAAAAGACATGGGTGATGTGCGAATGAGCGTGGAAGAATGACGCGAAGTCGTTAGCGCAGATCGAATCCGCTTCGATATCGGCATCCATGCTGCTGCGCCGCCTGCATGAGGCGAGCACATCCCACACTGCGATACCGGCGGATTTCAGTTTTTTGATGCGCGCTTCGTATGGCAGGAACGGTGCGGCGCCGACCAGTTCGCCCATGATGGTCCAGAAGGCGTTGCGCGGATGCGCATAATATTGCCCGGCCCGCAATGATTCCTTGCCCGGCATGCTGCCGAGGATCAGGATGTGCGCGGTCGGGTTTTCGATAGGCGGGAAGCATTGGATGTGCGGCATAATTTTCAGGATGAATGATTCGAAATATTGTAGGGTGCATTCCATGCACCGTTACCATTGGTGCATAGAATGCACCCTACAAGGCGTTGCTGTTTTGAATTACAGATGCTGCGCGAACCAGTCGGCTGCCTTGCTTGCCGCCTGCTGCAGCGTGCCGGGTTCTTCGAACAAGTGGGTCGCGCCGGGTACCAGGGTAAGCTTCTTCTCGCAGCCCATCAGCGCATAGGCCTGCTGGTTCAACTCGATCACGCCGTAGTCAGCCGCGCCGACGATGAGCAGGGTCGGTGCGGTCACGCCGCTCAGGGCAACCTCTCCGGCCAGGTCGGGGCGTCCGCCGCGCGATACCACGGCGGTGATTTTCGTGCCTGTTTTTGCAGCGGCCAGCAATGCCGCTGCCTGCAATGCCGCCGCCGCGCCGGTGCTGGCGCCGAAATAACCGAGGTGCATGGTTTGTGTGGCCGGGTTGGCCTGCAGCCAGGCCGTGGCGGCCAGCAGGCGGTGGGTGAGCAGCGCGATGTCGAAGCGCGTCTCGTAATCCTGGTCTTCTTCGCGTGTCAGCAGGTCGAACAACAGCGTGCCGATTCCGCGTTGCTGCAGCACCTCGGCGACATAGGTGTTGCGCGGGCTGAAGCGGCTGCTGCCGCTGCCGTGGGCGAACAGCACCACGCCCTTTGCGGATGGCGGCAGGACCAGCTCGCCATCGAGCTGGACCTTGTCGGCTGGTACCGGAATACGCACGGCGCTCATGGCGATCCTCCTGTCACAATTGGCCTCCCATCACGATTGGAATGCGGTGTGCCCCGAATGCCTTGCTGAATTTCTCGAAGTGCCCTGCGATTATTGTATTGCATTCCGGGCAATGGCCGTCGGGGGTGAGGCGGTATTTTTCGATTTCGTACCAGTCGCGCACGATCAGGGCGCTGCCGCATGACGGGCAGTTTGTGGTGTCCCCTTCGCGGTTATGCACGTTGCCGGTATACACATACCGCAGCCCCGCAGCCTGGGCGATTTTTCGCGCCTGTATCAGCTTTTCCAGCGAAGTGGCGGGAACCCCGGTCATCTTGTAGTCGGGGTGGAATGCGCTGAAGTGCAGCGGCACATCCGCGCCGAGCTCCTTGACGATCCATTCGCTCATCGAGTTCAGTTCCTGAGCAGAATCGTTGTAACCGGGGATCAGCAGCGTGGTCAGCTCGACCCAGACGCCGGTTTCCTGCCTGAGGTATTTCAGCGTGTCCAGCACCGGTTGCAGGTGTGCGCCGCAGAGCTTGACGTAGAACTCGTCGGTGAATCCCTTGAGGTCGACGTTGGCGGCATCCATTTTGGCGAAGAACTCGCGGCGCGGCTGC
>Ga0155952_1123_pt1 | contig 37641 bp, 39 predicted proteins | sample RifCSPlowO2_02_FD_107606 | JGI IMG/M metagenome (GOLD analysis project Ga0155952, IMG submission 107606) | Gallionellales bacterium RIFCSPLOWO2_02_FULL_57_47
TTGGCTGACATCCGGCGGGTGTGACCCGCCCTACGCTTCCTGACCGCGTATATTTTCCTGATCGCCCCTATTTCCTGATGGCAAGCTCAAACGCATCCAGCATCGGCTGGATGGCGTCATGTTTCAATTTCAGCGCGGCCTGATTCACCACCAGGCGCGACGAGATGTCGGCGATATGCTCGACCGCCTTCAAATTGTTGGCCTTGAGCGTGTTGCCGCTGCTTACCAGATCGACAATCGCATCCGACAATCCCACCAGCGGGGCCAGCTCCATCGAGCCATACAGCTTGATCAGGTCCACATGCACGCCTTTTGCGGCGAAGTGAGCCCTGGCGGTCTGCACATACTTGGTCGCCACGCGCAGGCGCGCGCCTTGGCGCACCGCGGATTCGTAATCGAAATCCTCGCGCACCGCCACCATCATGCGGCAGCGCGCGATGTTCAAGTCCAGCGGTTGATACAGCCCGGTGCCGCCGTGCTCGTTCAGCACATCCTTGCCCGCCACGCCGAGGTCTGCAGCGCCATATTGCACATAGGTCGGCACGTCGCTGGCGCGCACGATGATCAAGCGCACATCGGCGCGATTAGTCGGCAGGATCAGCTTGCGCGACGACTCCGGGTCTTCCGGCGTGGTAATGCCCGCCGCATTCAGCAGCGGCAGGGTCTCTTCGAAGATGCGTCCTTTGGACAGTGCGATAGTTATCATTTGAATAATCCTAATTGTCCTAGAAAAAGCAGATGGTCCACGAGAAACACGAAAGGCACGAAACAATAGAAGTTGTACTGATATAGCAGTTCCCCCATTGGGAATCAATTTGCAGCATGGAATCTTTTGAATGTTTTAGTGCATTTCGTGTTTTTCGTGGACAACTGTCTTTCCCATAATTATTTGATGCGGCGTATCTGGGCGCCGAGAGCCGAAAGTTTAGCCTCGATATGTTCATAGCCGCGATCCAGATGGTAGATGCGATCGATCACGGTCTCGCCCTGCGCCACCAGCCCGGCGATGACCAGGCACGCAGAAGCGCGCAAGTCGGTCGCCATGATGGTTGCGCCTTCCAGTTGCGCGCAGCCCCTGATCACGGCGGTATTGCCTTCCACGTCGATCTGCGCGCCCAACCGGCGAAGTTCCTGCACGTGCATGAAGCGATTCTCGAAAATCGTCTCGACCACCATCGCGCTGCCTTCCGCGATGGCATTCATCGCCATGAACTGCGCCTGCATGTCGGTGGGGAACGCCGGATAGGGCGCGGTGCGCACGTTTACCGCCCTGGGGCGTTTGCTCATTTGCAGGCTGATCGTGCTGCCTGACACTTGTATGGTTGCGCCGGCCTCCTGCAACTTCTCCAATACATTGTCGAGTATGTCGGCGCGCGTCTCGGTCAATGTGATGCTGCCGCCTGCTGCCGCCGCGGCGACCAGAAAGGTGCCGCTTTCGATGCGATCCGGCATGATGCGATGGCTCGCGCCATGGAGCCTGTCCACGCCAGTGATGGTGATGGTGTCGCTGCCCGCCCCTTCGATTCTGGCGCCCATCGCAATCAGGCAATGCGCCAGATCGACCACTTCCGGCTCGCGAGCCGCATTTTCCAGCACCGTTACGCCGTCCGCCAGCGTTGCGGCCATCATCAGGTTTTCCGTTCCGGTCACGCTGACCAGGTCGAAGAATATCCGCGCGCCCTTGAGCCGCCCCTTCCCACCATTACCAGGCACTTTGGCATGAATATAGCCGTGTTCGATATGGATTTCGGCCCCCATCGCCTGCAGGCCCTTGATGTGCAGGTCCACCGGGCGCGAACCGATGGCGCAGCCGCCCGGCAAAGAAACGCGCGCCTCGTCAAAGCGCGCCACCAGCGGCCCCAGCACCAGGATCGCAGCGCGCATGGTTTTCACCATATCATAGGGCGCTTCGAGCTTGTCGATATGCGCCGCCGACAAGACCACCTGGCCGCCGTCCACCTCTATCTTTACGCCCAACTGTTGCAGCAGCTTGCGCATCGTGGCGACATCGTTCAAATCCGGCACATTGCCGAGTTGCAATGGATCGCCGGTCAGCAAGCTGGCGCACAGTATCGGCAGGGCCGCATTCTTGGCGCCGGAAATCCGCACCTCACCGCGCAGAGGAGTTCCGCCTTGTATTGCGAGTTTTTGCATAAATTTTATTACCAAACGTAAGACTTAAGACGTAAGACGTAAGTTGCGTAGCAATAACGGCCACCAACTTATGACTTACGTCTTGCGACTATTTATTTTGCCACTCTTCCGGCGTATAGGTTTTCATCGACAACGCGTGGATTTCCTCGCGCATCCGGTCGCCCAGAGTTTGATATACCAACTGGTGACGCTGCACGCGGCTTTTGCCGGTAAAAGCTTCGCTGACCACTACCGCTTCAAAGTGATGACCGTCGCCCGACACGGTTAAATGTTCGGTCGGCATGCCCTGGGCGATGTTGTGTTGAATACTTTCCGGAGTGACCATAGCTAAATCCACTGAAAATTGAGATATACCTGATTAGCGCGTTTGAATGCGTTAATGACCAAACGCACGGGGTTGCGCATGATCACACTGACTGCCGGGGTAACAGCTCAGCCACGCCATACAGGCGCGCCAAACTGAGCAAGTCATCGGGCAAGCCTGTCACATGCAAAGCACGCTGACTGCGCTGTGCGGCCCTGGTCCAGCCCAGCAACATACTGACCGCAGCGGAATCGACAGACTCCACTCTGGAAAAGTCCACCCGCAAATCTTCGCTGGCCAGAAGTTGCAAGCCGGTTTCGAACAATGCCGGGACGGTTTCTATCGTCAGATGGCCCTCCACCACCATCCAGTCATCCTCGCGCTTGATCACTTCGGCTCTTCCTTGTTTAGCGCAACATTTGCCGCGTTAATGTTTTTGTCGGCTAGCGTCTTGATCAGGCCGTCGATACCATTTTCCTGGATTTGCGTATTAAATGTGCCGCGATAGCTCATCACCATGCTGACCCCTTCAATGAATATGTCATATGCCTTCCAACCCTCTCCCGACTTCTTCAATTCATAATTCACCGGAACCGGCTGTGCGCCCGGCTTGCGGATAATGGTCTGGACGGTGACTTCTGTGGCGTCGGCTGCCATTTTGAGAGGTTTAACTTCTACCGCCTGGTCGCGATACACGGTAAAGACTTTGGTATAAGTGCGCACCAGCATATTGCGGAACTCTCTCACCAGCGCCTGCCTTTGCTCGGGTGTCGCAGTGCGCCAGGGCCTGCCCACGGCCAACTGCGTCATGCGCTCAAAATCAAAATGCGGCAGCACCTTGGCATCCACCAGCGCGAGAATTTTCTTCTGGTCGCCCGCCTGAATATCCTTGTCCTGCCTGATAATCGCAATGACCTCATCCACAGTGCTCCTGATCAACACGTCAGGCGCAACCACCTCGGCCTGAGCAACACCAATCGCACACACCAAGCCCGCGAAAATTTTGAGCAATTCCTTCATCCTGATGTTCCCTGGTTATTTGGCTGGCTCATCCGCTTTGTTATAAATGAATTTGCCGATCATGTCTTCCAGCACGATGGCGGACTGTGTCTTTTTCAGTTGCTCGCCGCTCTTCAGCATTTGATCGTCGCCACCTGGCAGCAAACCGATGTACTGCTCGCCCAGCAAACCGGAAGTCAGAATATTGGCAAACGTATCCTTGGGAAACTGATAACGCTTGTCCAGGCTCATCACCACCTTCGCCTCGTAGCGCTCCGTATCCAGGGTGATGTCGGTCACTCTTCCCACCAGCACTCCCGCGCTCTTGATCGAAGCCTTGGTTTTCAGGCCGCCGATATTCGAAAAATAGGCATGCACCTGATAGGATTCCGACACATTGTAGGTACCCAGGTTCCCGACCTTCATCGCCAGCATCCCCAGTGCGGCAATGCCTGCCACCACGAAAATCCCCACCCACAAATCAATCGTCGTGCGTTCCATTATTCAAACCCCTCTAAACATGATTGCAGTCAAAATAAAGTCCAGCATCAAAATCGCCAGCGACGAGGTAACCACCGTGCGCGTCGTCGCGCCGGATACGCCTTCCGCAGTGGGCGGCGCATCGTAACCTTCGTACAGTGCGATCACCGTTACCACGATGCCGAACACAAAACTCTTGATCACGCCGTTAAGTATATCTTCGCGGAAATCCACTCCAGCCTGCATCTGCGACCAGAACGACCCCTCGTCCACGCCGATCTGCACCACCCCGACGAAGTAACCGCCGAACACGCCCACCGCGCTGAACAGCGCGGCCAGCAGCGGCATCGAAATCACCCCCGCCCAGAAACGCGGCGCGACGATGCGCGCGATCGGGTTGACTGCCATCATTTCCATCGCCGAGATCTGCTCGGTCGCCTTCATCAGGCCGATCTCAGCCGTCATCGCCGAACCTGCGCGGCTGGCGAACAGCAGCGCGGCGACCACCGGCCCCAGCTCGCGCACCAGGCTTAAGGCCACCAGGCTACCCAGCGCCGATTCGGAGCCGTAGCGCTTGAGCGTCTCATAGCCCTGCAAGCCGAGCACCATGCCGACAAACAGCCCCGCCACGATGATGATGATCAGCGACATCACGCCGGTGGAAAACAGCTCCTTGATGATCAGGTGAAAACGCCGGAAGCCGCTGCCCGAGTGCGTCAGCGTGAGCAGAAAAAATCGCGTCGCCACGCCGATGTGCCACACCGCATTGATGGTGCGACGGCCGATTCCCTTGATTGCTTTGATTGCAGGCATTGCGTCAGGATTGCAGATTCAGGTCATGGCGGTAATCACCGCCGGGGTAATGGAATGGCACCGGACCATCCATCTCGCCATGCACAAACTGGTGCACAAAATCCTTTTCGGACGCGCGAATCTCGTCGGGCGTACCCTCCGCCACGATCACGCCGCTCGCCATGAAATATACATAGTCCACAATCTTCAGCGACTCCTGTATATCGTGCGTCACCACTATCGAGGTCGCACCCAGCGAATCATTCAGCCGCCGGATCAAATCGCCAACCAAAGTCAGCGAAATCGGATCCAGCCCGGCAAACGGCTCGTCATACATGATCAACATCGGGTCGAGCGCCACAGCGCGCGCAAGGGCCACGCGCCGTGCCATGCCGCCGGACAGCTCCGAGGGCATCAGGTCCTGCGTGCCGCGCAAACCCACCGCATGCAGCTTCATCAACACCAGATCATGTATCAGCTCCTCGGGAAGATCAGTGTGTTCGCGCATCTGAAACGCCACGTTGTCGTACACCGACATGTCGGTGAACAACGCACCGAACTGAAACAGCATGCCCATCTTGCGGCGCATGGCATACATGCCATCCTGATCCAGATCGCTGGTCACCTGGCCATCCATCTTGATGTAACCCCTGGTCGGCTTGAGCACCCCGCCGATATGGCGCAGCAGCGTAGTCTTGCCGCAACCGCTTAGTCCCATGATAGCAACCAACTTTCCCTTGGGAAATGTCATGTTGATACCCTCAAGAACGGGACGTCTATCATAGGCAAAATTAAGGTCACAAATTTCAACCAAAGCGGATGAAGACAAAGACGAAGACAAAATTGAAATCCGGAAAATCAAGAATGTGCATTCTAAACCACAGCAGCGGCAATCCTCAACTAATTGACTTAAATATAAATACCCGTTTATTCTTCTATTGAGCTTCCGTCCGCTTGCCGTTATGCTCCCCACCTGTTTATATTGCCAAGCATACAAGTTGAACTCACTCTCGATGCTTCCCACTTTGATGATCGTTGACGACGACGCGCTGATCCGCGAAGGATTGGCGGTCGCCTTTCACAATGACTTCAAGATTTATCAGGCCGATACACGCGCTGCGGCTATAGATTTATTGCGCACCTTACCTACCCCTCCTCAACTGGCGCTGATTGATCTGGGACTGCCGCCCATCCCGCACCGCCCGGATGAAGGTTTTTACCTGATAGCCGAATTGCTGGCACACTCGCCCAAAGTCAAGATTTTCGTCCTGTCCGGGCAAGACGACCAAAGCAACGCGCGCCATGCGCGTGCGCTGGGAGCGATAGATTTCATCGCCAAGCCTTGCGCTCCGGAAAAAATCAGGGAATACCTTGAGGAAGCGCTCAAGGTTCAGAAAAGCGAAACCAGCGATGAAGACCAGGGTGGCCAGTTATTCGGGATCATCGGCCAAAGCGCTCCAATCAAAGCGTTACGCAATCAAATTGAAATGTATGCAGCCATCCCTTATCCGGTGCTCATTGAAGGGGAATCAGGCTGCGGCAAGGAACTGGTTGCAGCCGCCATACAGAAGCAGGGAGCCAATTCGAATGCGCCTTTTAAAGTGCTCAACTGCGCAGCAATCGCGCCCACTCTGATCGAACCGGCCCTGTTCGGCTACAGCAAGGGGGCCTTCACCGGGGCAGCGAGCGCGCAATCCGGTTTTTTTGAAGACGCATCCGACGGCACGCTGTTCCTGGATGAAATCGGCGAGTTGCCGCTGGAACTCCAAACCAAGTTGTTGCGGGTACTGGAGAATGGCGAATATCAGCGTGTGGGCGAAACCACCACACGCCAAAGCCATGCGCGCATTATTGCCGCAACCAACCGCAACTTGCGCGATGCAGTCAGAACCGGAACGTTTCGCGTTGATCTTTACCACCGCCTGAACGTATTCTCGATCGCTGTCCCGCCGTTGCGCGAACTGGGCCAGGACAAGCTGGTGTTGCTCAACCATTTTCGCGCTTATTATGCCCGGCAAATCAACCAAGCCCCTTTCGAATTGCACCCGGAAGCATTGCAACTCTGGGAGCAATACGGCTTTCCGGGCAACATACGGGAATTGCGCAACATCGTCATCCGGTTGGCCACCAAACACCCCGGGAAAAGAGTCAGCGCGATGCAATTGCAGGACGAATTTGACCCGCTGGAAACGTCCACACACATGCAAGAGACCTCTTTATCCGAGTCAATAAAGCAGCAACTGTTACAAGGCAACTTCAGCCTGGATAAACATCTGCGCGAACAGGAAGGTTTTTACATCTCCGCCGCGCTGGAACTTGCCGCAAACAACATCAGCGAAGCCGCCAAACTGCTTGGCCTCAACCGCACTACGCTGCACAGTCGCATGGATACACACGCAAAGCTCAACAGATAGGACACATGTATGTACTTGGAACACTTCGGCCTTAACGAGCCCCCTTTCAGGATCACGCCCGTCACGGAATTCTTTTTTTCCGGGGCAAACCGCGGTGAAATACTTGACGCGCTGATCTATTCAATCAGTGAAGTCGAGGGAATCGTCAAGGTCAGCGGCGAAGTCGGCAGCGGCAAAACCATGCTCTGCCGGATGCTGCTTGAGAAACTTCCCGGTCACATCGAGACCATCTACCTGGCCAACCCAAGCTTGTCGCGCGAGGAAATGCTGTATGCGATTGCCGACGGACTGGGGCTGAACATTGAAGGCAAACGTGTCGGCATCATCATCCAGAACATCCAGAACCGGCTCGAGGAAAAAGCCCGCGAAGGAAAACGTATCGTGGTGCTGGTGGATGAGGCACACGCCATGCCGCCGGATACGCTGGAAGAACTGCGCCTGTTGTACAACCTGCAAGTCGGCAATGCCAAACTGCTGCAGCTGGTCCTGTTCGGGCAACCGGAACTGAACGCCAAGCTGGACCAACCGAACATGCGCCAGCTCAAGGATCGCATCGTGCATCACTTCAACATGCAGCCGCTGTCGCGCAGCATCATTGAAAGCTACCTGATGTTCCGGATGCGTGCGGCCAACTATCACGGCCCCAACATTTTCTCGCCGAATGCAGTAAAACTCATCGCCAGCGCATCCAACGGATTGATGCGGCGCGTCAATATCCTCGCGGACAAATCATTGCTGGCCGCCTTTGTGGAAGACACCCACAACATCGAAGCACGCCATGTCCAGGCGGCGATGCGCGACAGCGAACTCAAACCCGCGCGCCGCACCCTGCCCGACAGGAAGATACTCGCAGGAAGCGCGGTTGCCGCCCTGCTGGTGACAGGTTTGGCGGCCTGGTGGCTGCTGGATAAGCCGCAGACACCGCTTCGGCAATCCCAGAATATTCCACTTGCCCTGCCATCGGTTCCGGCAAGCCCCATGGTCGAAACACCAACAGACACCCCCCCACCCATCGCGGCTCAACCGGGCAATACGCTTGCACCGGCAACCGGCACTACCGATCAAGCAACCGTAGCTTCCAACAGCGGCTCCCCTGCGGTATCGAGCAGCATTCCTCCCGCAGCGGCGGCCAGTACCGCGCCCAAACCAGGTTCAGCCGCAGGCAACGCGGCAATGAACACCACGCCCGGCCAGACGACAATCAGCACACCGGTCGCGCGCAAGCTCAGCCTGTTTGAGCAGCGCATCGAGGCAGGCAAACAATTGCTCGAACAAAAACAAGCCGTCGCCAGCATCCAGCTGTTTTACAGCGATCAAATCAATGTGAGGCGCATCGAAAGTTTTCTGGTTCGCGCAGATGGATTAGGCGTGCTTTCCGAAATTTATCTGGTGCCCGCCAGGTTCGACGGCAAGGACGGGCTGCGCGCACTTTATGGCGCATACCCTACTGCTGATGCGGCACGCAACGATATCCAAAACCTGCCAAAACGCTATCAGGACGCTTTCGCCACATCCATCTATCTTTTCTGAAGGTTTGTATAGTCCAAATGATGTATTGAGCAAGACCCGCAAAGCTGCTAGGCTCGAACAATAAAAAACCAGGGGAAATCTGGATAATGCGTTCACGCAACATATTATTGCTTTGCGCTATCGGGGCGATACTCACGGGCTGCGGTGCAGGCACGCCTGATGCACCGGCGAGTACCGTACCCAGTCTGGCTATCACTCTTACCAACGGCGGTGTGCCGGTAACCTCTATCACCAGCGGCACTCCCGCGACAGTGAAGGCAACCCTTAAAGACGCATCCGGAGCTGCGGTTGCAGGCGCGGTCGTAACATTCAGCACTGATCAAGCTTTGGCGACAATCACACCGGCGGCGACCGCGCTGACCGATACCGCCGGTGTCGCTACCGTCACCTTGAGCCCCGCCACTGTGTCCGCAGCCGGTGCGACCGCCATCACCGCAACCAGCCAGGTTGGGACTACCGCGCTAACCGGGACAATAGGCTATTCGGTTGGAGGTGCGGTTGTCACCATCACCAACCCTGTCTTCGGGGTGAACCCACTCTCGGCGTTTGGCACCACCAGTGTTGCCGTTACCGTGAGCAGCGGTGGTATATCTGTGACAACACCGCAAACGGTTACATTTTCATCTCCCTGTGCCAGCAGTGGCAAAGCCGTGTTGAGCGCCAGTGTCGTTACCGTAAATGGTAATGCAACAGGTTCATACCGCGACAACGGTTGCGCAGGCACAGACACAATCACTGCCTCGGTGAGCGGGATAGCATCTTCCTCGGCAACCTTGACCATTACCGCCCCCACAGCAGGTTCGATCCAGTATGTCACTTCTGCGCCGGCCAACATTTCCTTGAAAGGAACGGGCGGCATCGAAACCGCCCAAGTGACTTTCAAGGTACTGGATACCGGCGGCATTCCGCTTAGCGGCAAAACCGTCAGTTTCGGGCTGAGCACCACGGTGGGTGGGATAACGCTCACTCCCGGCGGCACCGCAACTTCCGATGCCAGCGGACTGGTCGTGACCAATGTCAACGCCGGCACAGTGAGCACGCCCGTGCGAGTAACCGCAAGCACCTGCACCACCCCCACCAGCCCCTGTACCGGCACCACACTGTCCACCCAGTCCAGCCAGTTAACCATCACCACCGGCATCCCGGATCAATTCGGTTTCTCGCTGTCCGCGCCCACGTGGAATGTCGAAGGCTGGAATGTTGATGGAACGACTACTGTGCTGACCGCCCGCTTGGCAGACCATTTCAAGAACCCTGTTCCAGATAACACAGCGGTGGTTTTCACCGCGGAGGCTGGCTCAGTCGTCGGCACCTGCAGCACAGTTGATAGCGCTTGCAGCGTTTCTTATACCAGCCAGGGAACACGCCCTTCCAATGGCAGGGTGTCCGTACTGGCGTATGCGGTGGGTGAGGAAACCTTTACCGACCTGAATGGCTCCGGTTGGGCAGACTTGTCACCCAATGAGATGGTTGACCCCAACGGCAATCCAACCGATTTGCCGGAAGCTTTCGTTGATTACAACGAGGACGGTGTATTCGACCCCACCCGCGAGACGTTTATAGATTTCAACGGTCTCAACGGTTACGATGCCGCAGACACTAAATTCAGTGGCGTATTGTGCGACGACACTCCAGACTTAAGCAGAAGTTCCGCAGGCACATGCAGCCCAACTAAAACCGTCCATGTACGGCAATCCGGTGTGATCGTGGTTTCCAGTTCATCTGCAAACATCACTATCAACGGCGGTGCGGCTATCGCAATACCTCCATGCAACCTCATTAACGGAAATGTTCCTGCAACCTTCACGACAACAGTCGTTGATGTGAACGGTAATGCCATGCCAGCGGGTACAACGGTCGACTTTACAACTTCCAATGGCACCATTACTTCTTCGGCCAGTTATATCGTGCCGAATAGTATTGGCTGCCGGACCGATTTTCCTGGCTGTCCGGCCTCTGCTGGCTCGGCTACATTCGGCGATATTCAAGTCACGATGCTGAGCGATGCTGCTTTTACAGTTGGCACTCCGAACACATGCACAAATTCAACTCCCAACGGGATTTTTACCGTGACTGTGACTGCACCTGGCGGAACGAAAACCTATGCCACTGCAACCGTTACCGATTAACCAGGATTGTTCATTACAGATCAAAGGCGTATTGAGCAAAATCCGCAATACTGTTAGGCTACAATTAAATAATGAGGGTTTAAGAGGCATGCGTTCACGCAATAAAGTTTTTCTCTGTACTTTCGGAGTCATGCTTGCAAGTTGCGGCACCAAGCCGATTCAGCCGTCGGCCCAGCATATCCAGCGCCCGGCAGCACAGTCCGCGACGGCGGACAGCATTCCGCAAACCATCAAAGGCAGCGTGGTGCTGCCACCGCCAAAACCGGCCGGCAAAGTTGCAACTTACAGCGTGATAGTCACCAATGTCTCTGCGCAGGAAATATTGTTTGCGCTGGCGCGCGATGCAAAAATCAATCTGGACATACACCCCGGCATTGCAGGGACAGTAACGATAAACGCCATCGACCAGACCCTGCCGCAAATCCTGACGCGCATCGCCAGGCAGGTGGATATGCGCTACGAGCTTGACAACGGAACCCTGACCGTGATGCCGGATACTCCCTACCTGCACAACTACAAGATCGATTATGTGAACATGACGCGCGACTCTGAAGGTGCGATTTCCGACTCGACACAGGTCGGCTCCGGTTCGTCCGGTGGGGGCGCATCCGGCGGCTCGGGCAATCACTCCTCGCTGGGCATCAAGAACACCTTCAGGAACCACTTCTGGGAAACCCTGATCCAGAACATCAAGGATATTTTGCGCGAGACCGACAAGATCCTGCCCACCGGATCCAGCGAAACTATCGTGCAGCAAATCAATGCAGCCAGCAGCACCGGTACCGGCACGCAAACATCCGGCAAAAAATCGACTGCCAAAAGCGGTGTTGAGTACAGTCCCAATCCGGTCAGCGTGGAAGAAGAAGGCATGACCGTTACGCGGCGCAATAATTTCCGCGAGGCGGCTTCAGTCATCGCCAACCCGGAAAATGGCGTCATCACCGTGCGCGCCACCGGGAAACAGCATGAAAAAATCCAGGAGTTCATCGACCGGGTCATGTCCAGCGCCCGGCGCCAGGTGTTGATCGAGGCAACCGTGGTGGAAGTGCGCCTGAACGACCAATATCAGCAGGGCATCAACTGGTCGCAATTGCGCCTTGGCAGCAAGGGTTTTCAGTTAAAGCAGGTGGGAACTCCGGGTTTGCAGGCTACCAATACCGGCAGTATGTTCATCCTGGATTATGCCAACCCGCTTTCCAAAATTGGTAACCTGGCTGCACAGGTTTCCCTGCTGGAATCGTTCGGCAACGTGAAAGTTTTGTCCAGCCCCAAGCTGAGCGTCATGAACAACCAGACCGCCATCCTTCGCGTGGTGGATAACCTGGTCTATTTCATCGTCAAGGCCGAAACCACAACCAACCAGACCAGCTCCGTCACCACCTATAGCACCACTGCCAATACCGTGCCGATCGGTTTCACGATGAGCGTCACGCCGCAAATCAACGACAGCGATACAGTGCTGCTCAACATGCGCCCCTCGATTTCGCGCCTGCTCGGTTACGTCAACGACCCCAACCCGACGCTGGCTGCTGCCGGAGTAACCAGCCAAATCCCGCAAACCCAGACGCGCGAAATGGAATCGGTGCTGAAAATCGAAAACAACCAGATCGCGGTGATGGGCGGCCTGATGCAGGACAGTGTGAACAATCTCACCGATGCCGTACCCTTCCTTTCAAAAATACCGTTGCTCGGCAACCTGTTCCAGTACCGCAACGATAAAACAGAAAAAACCGAACTGGTGATCTTCCTGCGTCCGATCGTCATCAAGAGCGCCAGTGTGGACGCGGATTACAGCAAATTCCGCAGCAGCCTGCCGGGCCAGGACTTTTTCAAAGAGTCAGCCAGCGGCAAGCCTTAAAGCCCCCGAACATGAGCCTGCTATTGGATGCACGAAAAAAAGCGCAGCAAGCGCTGGGCGGGGATGGCAACCATACCCGGGCTGAACTCAGCCTGGAAGGACATCCGAGCGCGAAAAACCCGCCCACGGTTGCCTCTCTGGCTGGCGCATCTCCCGATGACCCATCAATCAATGACATTGCGCGGGTTGCCGGGCAAAACCTGTTTAACGCAAAATCATCCGCTGCTACTCCAGCAATTGGAGGCATCAATCGCAATTTGCTGCTTGCCCTGGCCGGCACGGTTTTATTGCTCACAGCAGGTGCAGGCTATGTGTGGTACATAAGTTCTCCCAGCGACACTCCGTATCCCGTTGTCCGCACACCCGCAGCAATACCGCTTGCACAACAACCTCCAGCCCTGACCGAAGCGCCGGTCGCACAACAGGCTCCTGCCATCGCCGCAACGCCTCCGCAAAACATTCCGGTTCCTGGGGTTGTTTCCGCAAAGCACGCCGGCGCCAAAACGCCTCGGCGTACTGCACGGTCGGCAGCCAGGATGCCATCGCAACAGGCACGCAGCAACACGCCGCTGCATATCGAGCAGCATCAGGCCGAATCGATTGATCCGTTGCTCAACAACGCCTATCTTTCCTATCGCGAGGGAAAATTTGAACAGGCGCAGCAATCGTACCGGGAGGCTCTCAAGCTGGATGAACGCAATACTGACGCACTGCTCGGGCTGGCCGTCATCGCGCAACGGCGGGGCGCGGATAACGTGGCGGCACACTATTACGCACAAGTATTGGAGCTTGATCCGCGTGACGCAGTGGCCAATGCCGGAATGTCTGCACTAACCACCGATGAAAACCGCGAGAGCCGTTTAAAAATACTGCTCAATGAGCAGCAGGATTCATCGTCGCTGAATTTTGCGCTGGGCAACCACTACGCCGAGCAGGAACGCTGGGGGGAAGCGCAACTGGCCTATTTTAACGCCTACAAACTGGAACCCAGGAATGCCGGATTGGCATTTAATCTGGCTGTCAGCCTGGAGCGTCTCGGGCAAAAAAAACTGGCTGCACAGTTTTACCAAAGCGCCCTGCAACTTGATCCATCGCACAGCGAGGGCTTTGATCACGCTCAAATTTCACAACGCATTGAAGAACTGATTCGCTAGCACCACAAAATGGCAAACAACCCACCAATCCAACAACCGCTGGGACGGATACTGGTCGGCAAAGGCGTGATCAGCGACGACCAGCTGCGCATCGCCCTGCAAGAACAGAGCAAGACGCACCAGCCGCTGGGGCGATTACTGGTTCGACTTGGCTTTCTCTCGGAAGCCACTATCCGCGATGTTCTGTCGGAAAACCTCGGCCAGGAAAGCACGGATCTCACCAATGTCATCGTAGACTCGGCTTCACTTAGCCTGATCCCGAAAGATGTTGCGCGCCGCTATCAATTGCTGCCGTTGTCAGTGGATCAAGTCGGCCGCGTGCTGACACTGGCGGTTGCCGATCCTGACAATATCATCGCACTGGATCAGGTGCGTGCCCTGCTCAAGGATGAGTATCGCCTGGTCACCCAACTCGCCAGCGAATCCGACATCCTGCGCGCGATAGACCAGTACTACGGGTTCGAGCTTTCCATCGATGGCATCCTGCATGAAATCGAGCCGGGCGAAATGGAATACCAGGCGCTGCAATCCGGCGTAAGCGAATTCAGCCAGCCGGTGGTGCGCCTGATCGATGCGCTGCTCACCGAGGCGGTGCAACTCGGCGCTTCTGACATTCACTTTGAACCGGAAAACAGCTTTTTGCGCATTCGCTATCGCATTGACGGCGTGCTGCGCCAGATGCGCAGTCTGCACAAGAGCTTCTGGCCGGCGATGGTGGTGCGCCTGAAGGTGATGAGCAACATGAACATCGCCGAAACACGGGCGCCACAGGATGGCAGGATTTCACTGCGCCTGTCCGGACGCTCGATCGATTTCCGGGTGGCGTCACATCCCACCACGCACGGCGAAAACCTGGTACTGCGTATTCTGGACCGGCAAAAAGGCATCGTGCCGCTGGACCAGCTTGGCCTGGATGATACCGCGCTCAACATGCTCAAGATGATCATCGCCAAACCGGAAGGCATCGTGCTGGTGACCGGCCCCACCGGCAGCGGCAAGACCACCACGCTGTATTCGGTGCTGAATCACGTCAATACCGAATCGGTCAACATCATGACCCTGGAGGATCCGGTCGAATATCCGCTTACGATGATTCGCCAGACTTCGGTGAACGAATCTGCCAAGATGGATTTCGCCAACGGCATCCGCTCCATGATGCGCCAGGATCCGGACATCATTCTGGTCGGCGAAATCCGCGACCATCCCACCGCCGAAATGGCGTTCCGCGCGGCGATGACAGGCCACCAGGTATATTCGACACTGCACACCAACTCGGCCATCGGCGCGGTCCCCCGCTTGCTCGATATCGGCATCCTGCCGGACATCATGGCCGGCAATATCATCGGCATCGTGGCACAACGTCTGGTGCGCATACTCTGCAATGAATGCAAATATCCATACCAGCCTGACGCGCTGGAACGCAAGATGCTCGGCTTCGCCTCCCATCAGGACACCACGCTGTATCGCGCCGCCGGTTGCGATGCCTGCAACCATCAGGGTTACAAGGGACGAATGGCGATCATAGAAATACTCAAGATGGATTACGAACTGGATGATTTGATTTCGCAGCGCGCCAGCACCCGGCAAATTCGCGAAACAGCGCTTGCCAAGGGATTCCGCCCGCTGGCGGTGGACGGTATCCGGCGCATCCTGCAAGGTATCACTTCTCTGGCAGAGGTCAGCCGCGTGGTGGATTTATCCGACAGGATCAACTGATATGGCCCTGTATACCTACCGCGCCATTAATAGCCTGGGCAAGCCCAGCAAAGGCATGCAGGATGCCGCCAATGTGATCGATCTGGAGTTGCGCCTGAAGCGCAGCGGACTGGATTTGATCGATGCCAAAGTGGACGAGGGTAAAGCCGGCTTGAAACGCGGCAAAATCAAGCGCCCCGACTTGATCACTTTTTTCTTCAACCTCGAACAACTCACCCGCGCCGGCGTGCCCTTGCTGGAAAGTCTCGCCGATTTGCGCGACACCATGAACGACCATCGTTTCCGCGAAATCATCGCCAATCTGGTCGAGTCCATCGAAGGGGGAAAAAAACTTTCCATGGCCATGGCGCAGCACCCTGAAGCGTTCGATAAGATTTTTGTCAGCCTCGTTCATGCCGGCGAGGAGAGCGGACGCCTGACGGACATCTTCCTGCACATTACCGAATCGCTGAAGTGGCAGGATGAAATGGCTTCGAATACCAAAACCATCATGATCTATCCTGCCTTCGTCGGAACTATCGTCGTGGCGATTACCTTCTTCCTGATGATTTACCTGGTGCCGCAACTGGTCGGCTTCATCAAGAGCATGGGCCAGGAAATTCCCATCCAGACGCGCATATTGCTTGCCACCTCATCTTTTTTTGTGGATTACTGGTATGTGCTCCTTGCCTTGCCGGTTGTTTTGCCGATTGCCGCCAAGCTGATTATCACTTCCAGCCCGGAGATGCGTTTGAAATTCGACCAGCTCAAGCTTGACATGTGGGTGACCGGCCCGATCCTGCGCAAGATCATCCTGGCGCGATTCGCCAACACCTTCGCCATCATGTACGGCTCCGGCATCACCATCCTCGCCTGCATCGCCAATTCGCGCGACGTGGTCAACAACCTTGCTGTCGCCAGGAGCCTGGAGGACGTCACACACGAAATCGAGTCCGGCAAAAACCTCACGCAAAGCTTCCAGCAGACCGGGATGTTCCCGCCATTGGTGATACGCATGCTCAGGGTGGGCGAAGCTACCGGTTCGCTGGACAAGGCGCTGCTCAATGTCAGCTATTTTTACGACCGTGACGTGAAAGACTCCATCAAAAAAGTGCAAGTCCTGATCGAGCCGACCATGACCCTCATTCTCGGCGCCCTGCTCGGCTGGGTGATGCTGTCGGTGCTGACACCCATTTACGACATCATCGGCAAGGTGCAGTTCTGATGAAAAACACTTTGCTGCTATTCCTGAGCGCCGGCCAACTCCATGCTCAATTCATGGCAAACGGCAAGATCGCCACACAACGCGATTTCCCCAACTCACCAGGCGGGCATGAAGAATTCACCGGCTTCCTGAAGGCGGTGACTTGTCCGGCATACCTGCTGGTTGATTTGATCGAAGAAGATTTTCGCCAGGAAACCGTTCCACACCTGATCGGAAGGAGCCGCACCGCGCTATTGCAGCGCAAGCTCGAACAGTTTTATCGCGGCAGCCCGTTCCATCAAACCACTCTGCTGCAGCGGCAGAAATCAGGAAGGCGCGATGATGACATGTTGTTCTCGGCGCTGACCAACCCAGCGCTTATCACCCCCTGGGTGAACATCATGCTGGCGGAACAAATCCGCCTCGCGGGGATTTATTCGGTGCCGCAGATCAGCGCGCCGCTGGTCAAGAATCACCCCTCTGACTATCTGCTGCTGATTTCCTGGGAAAAATTTTCCGGGCTGCGCCAAACCTATTTCAGCAAGCACCGCCTGCAAATTTCCCGGCTGACCCCCGTTTACACCGAAGTGTCATTCAAGGATGCGGTAGTAAAGGAACTTACCCGCACTTTCCAATACCTGAAAAGCCTGAGCCTGCTTCCATCCGGGCAAACACTCGATGTGCGTATCCTGTGCCACCGCGACGACCTGAATCTGCTGCAAGCAGAATTACCCAACAGCCCGGACATGCGCTACGACTTCGTGGATATCGGTGAAATCGGCAAGCAGCTCAGCATTGACCACCAGTTCACCGACTCGGATGCCAGCCAGATATTTTTGCAACATCTCGCGGCACGCCCGCCAAAAAGCCATTATGCGAACGCCAGCCATACGCATTACCATGCATTGTGGCAGTTAAAACACGCCATTAATCTGACCAGCGGCGCACTGTTGGCCGGAGCGCTGATGTGGGGCGCGATTAACTTCTGGCAGAGCAGCGGCGATGCCACTGAAGCCGAAGCGCTCAAAACCCAGGCGCAGCAGACCCAGAGCGAAGCGCAAAAAATCATACTCACCTTTCCGAGCACCTACGCTCCAGCAGTGGACATGAAGAGCGCCGTAACCGTCATGCGCAAGCTGGATCAATATGCGCCCGCCCCGCTGGACGTCCTGAAGCCCGTCAGTGCGGCGCTTGACCGCTTCCCGCGAATCGAACTTGACGACCTCGCCTGGCAGATGAATGCAACCGAGCCGGTCATTCCCGGCACGCTTGCCGATGTCCCGGCGCAGGTCATCACCTTCAAGGGACACCTGACTGATTTTGCAAACGACTATCGCGCCATGCTGAATTACCTGGAACGCTTTCAAGGCGACTTGACTGCCCAGGGATTCCAGGTGACCACATTGGCAAAACCGCTGGATGTCAGCCCGAGCGGCAACATTTCCGACAATCGCGAAACAAGCGGACACGCGCTTGATTTTTCCCTGAAAATTTCCCGGAGACCGCCAGCATGAAGAGGAAGTTGGCATGAAATTTTCAAAATCAGACTTCCGGTTGATGCTCTGGAACATCCTGGCAGCTTGCGCATCGCTGCTCATCAGTGCGCTTGTTCTGTACAGCAGCGACGAATATGCGGAAAAAACAAAAAAAGACCAGCGCAACGCGCAGAGCCAGATAAACAATGCGCGCAGTCATTTGGCTGCGGCGCATGATGACCAGAAAAACATGGCGATATACGCCGACGAATATGGCACATTGATCGTACGCAAAATCATCGGCGACGATCACCGTCTGGACTGGATAGAAGGGCTGGAACAAATCCGCCGGCAAAACCTGGCCGCCGATTTCAGCTACAACATCGCACCGCAAAGAACCTATGCACCGCAACCGGTGATAGACAGCGGCAACTTCGACCTCCACTACAGCGAAATGAAACTGCAATTCGACCTGCTGCACGAAGGCCAGCTGCTGGATTTTTTCTCCTCCCTGCGCAGCCAGATCAAAGGGAAGTACCAGCTCGAAGGCTGCACTTTGCATCGCGCCGGTGACGGTGAGGATGCCGCCACGGCCGTTGCTTCACGTCTCAAGGCAGAATGCAGCGGCGGCTGGATTACCCTCAAAAACCGGAATGCGCCGCAATGAATTCAACCCTTAAAATTGGCTTGTACGCCTGCGCATTGACAGCAGCGATGCACGCCAACGCCGGAGAATTAGGAAGGCTATTTTTGACTCCGGAACAACGCACTCAGCTGGATTACAATTATGCGCGCGACACGCGACCGGACAGCAGCAACAACAGCGCACCGACGGCCAATGCGCGCGCACTGACGCTCAACGGCATCGTGCAAATGCATGGCGGTAAACGTACCGCGTGGATCAACGGTGTACCCCAGGCGGTCGGGCGCAGCGATGAGAAGACGCCGGAAAGCCTGCAGGTTCCGCTGCCCGGCCAGAACAAATCGGTCAAGCTCAAAGTCGGACAGCGCGTCTTGCTGAGTCCATCTGCCGGCCCTGACAAGTCCGAGGCGAAGCCTTCAAAGCCGGACACTGCCAAACAAGACGCGGCAGAGGAGGATTAAAAAACCATGCCCGCCAGACATATCGCTATTCCCAATCCGGTTCGCAGCAAGCAGCGCGGCGCGGCCCTGATGGTGATGCTGGTGATTATGGTGATGGGGATTGCCGCCGCACTGGTCGGCTCGCTCAGCACAACCGCGCTGAAAAGCGCGCGGCAGGAAGCAACCTCCAATGCACTGGCGCAGGCCAAGGAGGCGCTGATCGGTTATGCCATCACCTATGGCGATACCCACAGCGGCCAGGTGCATGGCTATCTACCCTGCCCGGACCCGAACGGTACCGCCGGTGCCAATGAAGAGGGTTCTTCCGAAACCTGCGGCAACAAAGATGTCAGCCAGATAGGCCGGCTGCCATGGAAAACACTGGGGTTGTCGTCCTTGCGTGATGGCGACGGCGAGTGCTTGTGGTATGCCGTGGCGGGCAGCTATAAAAACAATCCCATGACTGACATGATGAATTGGGATACCCCCGGTCTGTTTGAGGTACTGGATGCAAGCGGCGCAACCATCGCGCAAAATGTGGTCGCCGTAATATTCGCGCCGGGGCCGGTTCTCGGCAGCCAGAACCGTACGCCTGGTGGCACTGCGCCGATTTGCGGCGGCAACTACACCGCCAGCAATTATCTTGACTCCGACGGCACGCTCAACAACGGCACGGTTTCCGCCAGCGCCAATGCCACGACTCAATTCAGGCTGACCTCATCCTCGCAAGTCAATGACCGGCTCATTTATATCACCCGCCAGGACATCTGGAATGCCATGCTCAAGCGCACTGACTTCATGACTACACTGGCGACCATGACACAAAAAGCGACCGAATGCCTGGCCGATTACGGCAGGAGAAACAGCAGCGGACCGGGCGATAAGCGGCTTCCCTGGTCTGGCAGGCTTTACCCGGACAGCAGTGGTTACTTGACTGACGTCAACTACGACGACGAGGACGGCCGGATGGCCGGTCGCCTGCCCTACCGCGTCAACACCTCTGACAGCGCTACCGGCAACCAGATCAGCTCGCCCTACTATCAACTGGCAAGCGGGGGCAGTTGCCTTGGCGGCTCGGCATGGGCTACCTATTACCCGTGGTGGACCAACTGGAAAGACCACCTGTTTTACGCGCTCGCCTATAGATTCAGACCCAACAGCGGCTCCACGTCCTGCGGCACCTGTCTGAAAGTGAACGGTAGCGGCAACTATGCCGCTGTCGTGATGTTCGCCGGAAAGCCGCTTGCCGGCCAGACACGCACTACGGTCAGCAACCGTCTCGACTTCAGCAACTACCTGGAGGGGCGCAACTATACTTACACTAACGGCTCCAATCCCAATCCGTCCGGCGATAGCAATTACCAGAGCGGTGCGGAAACCGGCAGCTTCAATGACGTGCTCTATTGCATCAACCCGAATCTCACGGTGACGCCATGCTGACGAACAAGAGTAATTCCGGTTTCACGCTCGTGGAAATGGCGATGGTATTGATGATCGTCGGCCTGTTGCTGGGCGGGTTGATACCGACCATCTCCAGCCAGATGGAGCGGCAGCTTGCCAATGAAACGCGCAAACAGATGGATGAAATTCAGCAAGCCTTGATTGGCTTTGCCATTATCAATGGCCGCCTGCCCTGTCCGGCCAAGGCCACCCTGGCTACGGGGCTAGCCTATGCCGGCGAGGAAGCCACCACGGGCAACACCTGCGCCTGCAAAACCACATCGGGTAGCGATAAGACCGTGGCTGACAATAGCGCCATTGCCTGCACCGACTCCAGCGTGACCGGTGTGCTGCCATGGGTAACGTTGGGGATCAAGGAAACGGACGCGTGGGAGCGCCGCTACACCTACCGGGTTACCACGTATTTCGCCGACTTCGCTGTCGTCACCAACACCTTTGGTTCGGGATGCACCCCCAGCCCTGCCCCGGCTGCATCCAGTTTTGCGCTGTGTTCGCCCGGGATACAGGATGTTGATTCCGCCGACACGGGTGGCACGAACGTTGCCAATAACGTGCCGGCAATATTTCTTTCGCACGGCAAGAACGGCGCCGGTGCTTATACCCAGCTGGGCACGCAATTAGCGGCCAGCAGCAATGCTGACGAACAGGAAAACAGCGACAACGACAAAAACTTCGTCATCCATACACAGACACCGGATTTCGACGACCTGGTCGTCTGGCTTTCCCCCAATATCCTGCTCAACCGCATGGTAACGGCTGGCAAGCTGCCGTAGGAGCCCGATTTATCGGGCGATTCTCAAAACGTACAACAATCGCGCAACAAGTTGCGCTCCTACAGCCATATCGCGTCCCAATGGGGATATTCACCAACACTACTGGCCAAACCCGAACGCAAGGGATTGGCTATGATGTAGCGCGCAATGTCGCGCAGGTCTTCATCACTGCGCACTGCGTGGTCATGAAATCCGCGTTGCCAAATCTGCTGCCGGAGGAGCAACGACACCCTGGTCTTGTACAAGCGGACTGTCTCGGACAAGTTACCTTCTTCCCCAAGCTGGAGCAACCAATGGACATGATCTGGCATGACGACGTAAGCCAGGGTTTGTGCGTGGCGCACAACATCCTTGTCATGTAAACACCGCACCGCTGCACGCGCGGCGGCAAAAGAAATAAAAGCAGGTTTGCGGGATGCGGTAACAATGGTCACCAGGTAGGCATGGTTCGGCAGAGAAACGCGACCTTTGCGGAGATTTTTTCCATGAGGTTGTTTTGCAGGATCGTCCATGACGAAACCATCTCGCAAGAATCGCACAACATTCGCGCAATGAATTGCGCTCCTACACTACACGCGCCGCCAGGTCGTTCCCGCCGCGCTGTCTTCCAGCACGATCCCGGCTTCCAGCAATTCCCTGCGGATGCGGTCAGCCTCGGCGAAGTTTTTTGATTTCTTCGCGGCGATGCGCGCTTCGATCTGCGCGCTGATCGAAGCATCATCAGGCCCGCCTTCGCTTGCTCCGCCTTGCAGGAATAGCTGGGGGTCGCGTTGCAGCAGTCCCAGTACTCCCGCCAAAGACTTGAGTTGCGCGGCCGCTTCTGCGGATTGGCGGCGGTTCACTTCGTTGGCGAGATCGAACAACACCGCCACCGCTTCCGGCGTGTTGAAGTCGTCGTCCATCGCGGATTTGAAGCGCTGGGCGTAGGGCTCGTTCCAGTCCACCCGTTCCCCTTCGACAAGCTCAGGGCGAACGGGCAATGATTTCAGCGCCGTGTACAGCCGCGTCAGCGCGCCCTTGGCATCGTCCAGGTGCGCGTCGGAATAGTTCAGCGGGCTGCGGTAGTGCGCGCGCAGGATGAAGAAGCGCACCACCTCGGCATCGTATTTTTTCAGCACCTCGCGGATGGTGAAAAAGTTGCCGAGCGACTTGGACATTTTTTCCTCGTCCACGCGCACGAAGCCGTTGTGCATCCAGTAATTCACGAACGGGCATTGGTGCGCGCCCTCGCTCTGCGCGATCTCGTTCTCGTGATGCGGGAACTGCAAATCGGCGCCGCCGCCGTGGATGTCGAAATGCCGGCCAAGGAGTTCGGTGCCCATCGCCGAACATTCGATATGCCAGCCGGGGCGCCCCTTGCCCCACGGCGAATCCCATTTCACTTCATCGGCTTCGCTGTCCTTGGCGTGTTTCCACAGCACGAAGTCGAGCGGATCGTTCTTGTTCTCTGCCACGTCGACGCGCTCGCCGGCGCGCAGATCCTCCAGCGACTTGCCGGAAAGTTTTCCGTAACCGGCAAATTTCCTGACTGCATAATTCACGTCGCCATCAGCGGCCCGATACGCCAGGCCGTTCTTTTCCAGCTGCGCGATCATCTCCAGCATCTGCGGCACGTATTGTGTGGCGCGCGGTTCATGATCGGGACGCTGCACGCCCAGCGCGTCGGCATCTTCATGCATCGCGTCGATAAAGCGTTGCGTCAACGCATGGATGGACTCGCCATTTTCTGCCGCGCGCCTGATGATCTTGTCGTCGATGTCCGTGATGTTGCGCACGTAGGTCACGTCATAGCCGGAAGCCTTCAGCCAGCGGTACACCATGTCGAACACCACCATCACGCGCGCATGGCCGAGGTGGCAATAGTCGTACACCGTCATGCCGCACACATACATGCGCACCTTGGTTGCTTCGATGGGTTTGAAATCCTGCTTGTCGCGGGCGAGGGTATTGTAGATTTTCAGCATCGCACGGTCAGAATATCATCGGTTTGTTGTCGTTGAGGTTGAGCCATCCCTTGACGATGCGATAAATGATCCAGCAGAAGTTGGCAAACAGAATCGCCACGCCGACCGCTATGACGAGAGTCGCAGCGCCGATCACCGCCCACAGCAGGCCGAACCAGAAGGTGCGTATCTGCCAGCGAAAATGGCTCTCCAGCCAGGTACCGGCGGCTTCGTCCTTTTTCACATAGTTGATGATGATGCCGACAATGGCAGTGATGCCGGCAAAGTAAGACAGCGCATACAGCACATAGACAACCTGCACGAGGCTTCTCAGCGAGTTTACTTGCGCCTCGGTGGGTACGTTGATTTGCTCGCTCATGGCTGCCCCCTGGACCAGGAGTCCTTGAGCGTCACGGTGCGATTGAACACCAGCTTGCCGCCTGGCTGATGATCGCAGCGGTCGGTGCAGAAGTAGCCCAGGCGCTCGAACTGATAGCGTGTTTCCGGTGCGGCATCTTTCACGCAACTTTCCACCCAGCCCTGCACCACGGCAAGCGATGCCGGATTGAGGTGAGCGCAGAAATCCGTGTCCTTGTCGCTATCCGTCTCCGACACGATACTGGCAGAGCCATCCGCCTGCGGGAAGAGGCGGGGAGGCGCCATTCCCGCACCAGACGCTTGCGCGCGCCGTGTCATGGCGCCCGGCTCGGGAATCGTGAACAGCCGGTCGTACAGACGAATCTCCGCAGGCAATGCGTGTGCGCGCGACAGGAAATGAATCACGCCCTTCACCTTGCGTCCTTCCGGGTTCTTTCCCAGGGTGTCGTGATCGATGCTGCAACGCAGTTCCACCACCTTGCCGGTCGCGTCCTTCACCGCTTCATCGCAGCGCACCACGTAGCTGTGGCGCAGGCGCACTTCGCCGCCGAGTGTCAGCCGCTTCCAGTCTGCGGGGGGCGTTTCGGCGAAGTCATCGGCCTCGATGTACAGCTCTTTGCCGAACGGTACGAAGCGTTTGCCTAACTCGGGTTGATTGGGATGAAAGTCGGCTTCGCGCGCCTGTGCGCCTTCGAAGTTGGTGATGGTCACCCTGAGCGGGTTGATGATTGCCATCACGCGCGGCGCACGCAATTCGAGGTCTTCGCGGATCGCGCCTTCCAGCACCGCCATGTCGACAATGTTCTCGCTCCTGGAAACGCCGATGCGCCTGGCGAATTCGCGGATGCCCTCAGGCGTGTAACCGCGCCTGCGCATGCCGCGGATCGTGGGCATGCGCGGATCGTCCCAGCCGCTCACGCGCTTTTCATTCACCAGTTGCAGCAGCTTGCGCTTGCTGGTGATGGTGTAATGCAGTTCCAGCCGCGAAAACTCGTATTGGCGGGGGTGGCAGGGAATGGCAAGGTTATCCAGCACCCAGTCATACAGCGGGCGGTGGTCCTCGAATTCCAGTGTACAGAGAGAATGGGTGATGCCTTCCAGCGCGTCGGAGATGCAATGCGTGTAGTCGTACATCGGGTAGATGCACCACTGGTCGCCGGTGCGGATATGGTGCGCGCGGCGGATGCGGTAGAGCACGGGATCGCGCAGGTTGATGTTGGGCGAGGCCATGTCGATTTTGGCGCGCAACACTCTGGCGCCGTCGGCGAATTCGCCGTTCTTCATGCGCCTGAACAGGTCGAGATTTTCTTCCACCGAACGCTCGCGGTACGGGCTGTTTTTGCCCGCCTGCTTCAGCGTGCCGCGATACTCGCGCATCTGCTCGGGGGTGAGATCGTCCACATAGGCCAGGCCTTTTTTGATCAGTTCCACTGCAAATTGGTACAACTGTTCAAAGTAATCGGATGCCCAGCGCACCTCGCCGTCCCACTGGAAGCCCAGCCAGCGCACATCGTCCTGGATGGATTGCGCATACTCCTCGCTTTCCTTCTCCGGATTGGTGTCGTCGAAACGCAGGTTGCATTTACCATGGTAATCCTGCGCCAGTCCGAAATTCAGGCAAATGGACTTGGCATGTCCGATATGCAGATATCCGTTCGGCTCGGGTGGAAAGCGGGTCACAATCCCGCTATGCTTGCCGCTTGCCAGATCAGCTTCGATGATGGTGCGGATGAAATTGGAAACGGCGGGTTGTGGGGTGCTGCTCATGCTGGATTTCTCGGTTTCAGTTTTTGTGGGCGGAATGCGCGGTGGATTTTACCCGAAAACACGGACAACAAAGGATTGAGGATTGCAGAGCGGGCAATACCCGCATTTTTGTTTTTCACTCAATATCCGGACGCAACCCGGAGGCAAAAAATTTGGACAGGACAAATACTGCCGCGCCTTAACTCAATCCTCAATCCTCAATCCTCAATCCTGCCCCTCAGTGACATAAACTGTGAAAATGCCCGGGTAATTTGATAGAATTCGCCGCTACTTGAACCAGTGTACCCAAGGGACTGAATAACACGATGAATATGTTCAACAGCTTTCATCACCACGCCGCGCTTTTCGCCGGTGCTTTACTGCTATGCGCCGGCCTCGCAGCGCATGCTGACGACATTCAGGATGCCAACAAGCTGTTCAAGCAAGGTCAGCACAGCCAGGCCCTGGACAAGGTGAATGGATTATTGACCGACAAACCAAAAGATGCACAAGCGCGTTTCCTGAAGGGGCTGATCCTCACCGAGCAGGGCAATACTGCCGATGCCATCAAAACATTCTCGGCTTTGACCGATGACTACCCGGAACTCCCGGAGCCCTATAACAACCTCGCCGTGCTGTATGCCAGCCAGGGTCAATACGACAAGGCGAGGCTGGCGCTGGAAAAGGCAATACGCACTCATCCCAGCTATACCACCGCCCACGAGAACCTCGGCGACATCTATGCCAAGATGGCCAGCCAGGCTTATGATCGCGCCTTGCAACTGGATCGCAGCAACACTGCCACACAAACCAAACTGGCGATGATTCAGGACCTGTTTGCAGATAGCGCACACGCCAAGGCAACTCCTGCGCACAAACCGGCGGCGCCGGTTATTGCAGCAGAAATGGAAAACAAGATCGAGCCTGTCGCTGTCGCACCTGTCACTGTCGCACCTGTCGCTGTCGCACCTGTCGCACCGGTTGCACCTGTCGTAATGAAACTTACCCCCGCCGAAAAGGGCGCCGAACCAGCTTCCGCAGTGAACAACAGCGGCGAAGTATTAAAAACCGTCAATGCGTGGGCTGCCGCATGGTCTGCCAGAAATGTGAATTACTATTTGTCATTTTATTCCGCTGATTTCAAGACACCGGGAGGTGAACAACGCGCAGCCTGGGAAGCCGCCCGGCGGGAGCGCATCAGCACGCCGAAATCCATCCACGTCGGCATCAGCAATGTGGCCGTGAAGTTCAGCGATAGCGACCATGCCACTGTAAAGTTTCGCCAATCCTACCGCGCCAGTCACCTCAAAGTTTCCGGCAACAAGACGTTGCTGATGGTTAAATCCGGCGGCAAGTGGCTGATTCTGGAAGAGCGTGCCAGGTAGACCATGTCGCGTCCAACATTGATTTCTTCATTGCTGTGCGGTTTGCTGATAACCACCGCGCATGCGGCATCCGACTCGCCCGGCATAGAAGCGCAGCTGGTGAAAAGCCTGCAGGCCATCAATGATAATCGTCTCGATATTGCCCTCAGCATGGTGGACGGCCTGGTGCACGCCAACCCGAATTTCAAGCTGGCACAATTGGTCAAAGGCGATCTGCTTATGGCGCGCGCCGGCGCGATCGAAAATTTTGGCAGCGCGCCAAATGCGCCGCACGGTGAAATAGAAGGCCTTCGCGACGAGGCTCGGGTGCGCCTGCAACGCGTTTTATCGCAAACCGACCCCAAGCTTGCGCCACGCTTTTTATGGCAGATGGATACCGAACAAAAGTACGCGCTGGTGGTGGACACCAGCCGCGCCACGCTATACGTTTATGAAAATGTGAATGGCGAACCGCGCTATGTCACTGACTTCTATATCACCATCGGCAAACTCGGCACCGAAAAAGTTGCCGAGGGCGACCAGCGCACACCCATCGGGGTGTATTTTATAAAGACAGAATTGCCCAGGGACAAGCTTGCTGATCTCTATGGCAGCGGAGCCTACCCGCTAAGCTACCCTAACGAATGGGATCGCAAAAACAAACGCACCGGAAGCGGTATCTGGTTGCATGGCACGCCCAGCAATACCTATAGCCGACCACCTCGCGCCAGCAACGGCTGCGTGGTATTGGCAAACGAGGACCTGGACAAGCTTGCGCCCTACCTGCAGGCCGGAATCACCCCGGTCATCATAACCAACCGGATGATCTGGAGCGACGAGCAGGATCAAGGCGGGCGCACCGATCTGCTGCAGACAGTCGAACAATGGCGCAAGGATTGGTCCAGTCTTGATACCGACGCATACCTCAGACACTATGCGCCGACTTTCTCCAATGACAGCATGGACTACCCCGCATGGGCGAGGCAGAAAAAGCTGGTGAACAGCGCAAAGTCCTGGGTCAAAGTAGGCATCTCGAATATCAGCCTGTTCACCTACCCCGAACAACCTGATATGGTGGTCGTCAATTTCGAGCAGGCTTACAGCAGCAACAACCTGTCCAACCGCATGAAAAAACGCCAGTACTGGATGAAGCAAAACAATCTCTGGAAAATCATTTACGAAGGAGCCGCATAGCATGAAACAACTCTTCACCGCACTGTTCGCACTGCTGCTGTGCTGCACTATGCAATCTTCCCATTCTGCAACCCAAGTTTCATCAGCCAAAGGAAAACCAACCATGGTCAAACTGCATACCAATCTCGGCACTATCACCCTGGAGCTTAATGCCGAAAAAGCCCCCAATACCGTCAAGAACTTTCTCGACTACGTGAATAGCGGTTTTTTCTCGAACACCATCTTTCATCGCGTAATCCCCAACTTCATGATTCAGGGCGGCGGTTTCGAGGCCGGCATGAAACAGAAAGCCACGAAAGCCCCGATTAAAAATGAAGCGGCTAACGGCCTGAGGAACGAGCACTACACTATTGCAATGGCGCGCACCAACGACCCGCATTCCGCCACCGGGCAATTTTTCATTAATACGAAAGACAATGGCTTCCTCGACTATCCCGGACAGGATGGCTGGGGCTACTGCGTATTCGGCAAAGTGGTCGAAGGCAAGGAAGTAGTGGACGCAATTGGCAAAGTCAAGACCGGTTTCCGCTCAGGGCATCAGGATGTGCCGGAAACAGACGTCATCATCATTAAAGCGGAAGTAGTTAAGTAAGGATCGAGGAACGTGGATCGAGGATTGAGGCAAAACCACAGCACCGCTTTTAACTCGATCCCCGATCCTCACTCCTCGATCCTGTCATGCCCCATTCCCTGTTCATTTCCGACCTGCATTTAAGCAAGTCACAACCGCGCAGCATGGCGGAATTCCAGCACTTTGCCGCTGAGTTTGCATCAAAAGCCGATGCTCTCTATATACTCGGCGACTTGTTCGAATATTGGGCAGGCGATGATGATCTTGACGACCCATTCCATGCGCAGGTGATTGCCACCCTGGCCGGCCTCGCGCACCACAAAACCGGAGTTTATCTGCTGCGCGGAAACCGCGACCTGTTGATGGGCGAAACTCTGGCGACTGCCTGCCATGCCACGCTGCTGGATGATCCCGCGCTGATAGACTTGTATGGTGCGCCGACGTTACTCAGTCACGGTGACACGCTGTGCACCGATGATGTGGACTACCTGCGCTATCGCGAGCAAATGTACGATGCAGATTTCCAGAAGGACTTTCTCGCCCGGCCACTTGATGCGCGCAAAGCCTTCATCGAGCAATTACGCCAACGCAGCACCGCAGCCAAACGGAACAAAGATAGCGCAATCATGGATGTGAACGATGCAGCGGTTGCTGCGTTGCTGCGCGAATATCATTACCCGCGCCTGATACACGGCCATACCCACCGGCCGGGCCGCCATGAGCATGTCGTGGATGGCCACAGTTGCGAACGCTGGGTGTTGGGTGATTGGGACCAGCAGGGCTCGGCATTGCGGGTGGATGCACTGGGATGCAATGTGATTCTATTTTCTTCGACATCCCAACCTGGTCAGCCGTTTATACGGTTCTAATTCAAACCTGACGGAGCCCGGACTGTATCCAGGCGATGCCGGCCTGAGCCCAGTCAAAGAGCCGGATCGGCTGGCGCAGGCGCGACTGCCGAAGCAGCACCAGCTGGCCGGCCAACAAATATGCTGGGATGCTGCTTGCGCCATTGCGAAGGTTCGACGGCGCCTTCTCCCGCCCACAGGCCGCGCCGCTCCTGCTGAGCTTCGCGCTGCAACGCCATCAATTCGCGATTGCTGTGGTAGCGCGAATATTCCCACGCCATTCCGCGCCGCACCTGCTCGTGATTTACGTTGATCTCTCCAATGTGCACCGTCGCGACCACACGCCCGTAATCGTCCACAACACGGCTTGCCACCTGTATCTGTTTGCCCATCACCAGTTCAACCAGCGATTGCTTTGATGCGCTGCCATAAGGCTGGGCTTTCTCCGGGGCGTCAATTTCGGCGAGGCGCACTTTCACCGGATGGCGGTCCCGGAAGACCAGCAAGGTATCGCCGTCGATCACGGCAATCACCTTGCCGGAAAAGGTTCCGGCAGGAATGCCGTCGCAAAGCGGCGACTCGCAGGATTCTGTCGCGTTCGCAAGCGCACTTGAGCAGATCAGTGCGACGCAAATCAGCAAACGAACAGTGTTCAAGGGAATACGCTTTTAATGACAGCCAGACACAGCAAGGCATAACCGGCAGCCAGCAAATCATCGAACATCACGCCCAGCCCGCCATGCCAGTTGCTGTCGAAATAACGTATCGGCTGCGGTTTGACAATATCGAAAATGCGAAACAACACGAACGCCAGCAGCGACCACTCCCAGCCGGGCGGAATGAAGAACAGCACCAGCATGAAGGCCACGATTTCGTCCCACACGATGCCGCCGTAGTCGGCAACACCCAGGGCCTTGCCGGTTTTGTCGCATATCAGAATGCCGAGGGCGAATGCCAGAACCAGAAAGACCAGAATCCCCAAATCGGTCAGGCGGAGCGAGAGAGCCCAGTACAGCGGAAAGGCGACCAGCGTGCCGAAGGTGCCGGGAGCTTTTCGCGCCAGCCCGCTGCCGAAGCCGAACGACAGCAGATGGGCCGGATGGCTGAACAGAAATCGCCAGCCGGGTCTGATCAGCAATTCATGGGAAGTGGTCATAGCCGCTACTCTCAGGTTTGACCGGATTGCCCGACGCATCGTGCACGATACATCCGCGTCCGGCAACAATTTCTCCGATGGGGGTTAGCGGCAATTCAAGGCCCGCACCAATTTTCAATATCTCGGCATGGCGCATGGCCGGCGCGGTAAAACAAAGTTCATAATCGTCACCGCCGGACAAGACGCATTGTTTTCCCAGTAAATTATTCGCTGGAGCGCGGGCATCTTGCCCGCTTATTTGCGGGCAAGATGCCCGCGCTCCGGTAACTTGTCCACGCATGACCGGCGAGACCGGCAGCGCCGCAAAATCAAGCCGTGCGCCGGCTTGCGATGCATCGAGAATATGGCCGAGATCGGCGAGCAGCCCATCGGAAATATCAATCGCACTGCTGGCAATACCGCGCAACGCCTTGCCCAGCGCGACACGCGGCTGCGGCTGATGCAAGGCCGCCGCGCAAGCGTCGAATTCGGCCACTGATAAAACGGTGAGTCCATGCAGATGGGCCAGAGCCAATGCCGCATCACCCAGACTGCCCGACACCCAGATTTCATCGCCAATTTGCGCGCCGCTGCGCCGCAAGGCCTGTGCTGCCGGGACTTCGCCGATGATCGTCACGCACAGGTTGAGCGGCCCGCGTGTGGTATCGCCGCCGATCAGCTCCACGCCATGTTGTTGCGCCAACGCAAAAAATCCCGCGCTGAATTTTTCCAGCCATGCTTCGTCCGCGCCGGGCAGCGCAATTGCCAACGTCGCCCAGCGGGGTGCCGCACCCATCGCCGCCATGTCGGAAAGGTTTACCGCCAGCGTCTTGTGCCCCAGCAAATAGGGATCGGCATCGGCGAAGAAATGTGTACCGCTCACCAGCATGTCGCAGGATACCGCCAGCACATTGCCATCGCTTGCCTGCAGCAGCGCGGCATCGTCGCCGACACCGAGCAGGGCGCCCGGCGTGGCGCGGGTAAAGTAGCGGCGGATCAGGTCGAATTCGGACATGTTTTGTAGGGCGGGTTCCACCCGCCGAATATTGCAAACGGCTTGCGACAAGCGGCTATTTTTTGCGCGCCGAAAACTCTGTCGCGCGCACTTTCAGCGCGAGTTTATCCAGCACGCCGTTGACATATTTGTGACCGTCGACGCCGCCAAAGGTTTTTGCCAGCTCAACCGCCTCGTTGATAATGACTTTGTAAGGCACGTCGTGATGCTGAGATAACTCGAATGCGCCCAGCAGCAGCACCGCGAATTCCACATGGCTGAGTTCGGCGATTGGCCGGTCAAGATATGGGGCGAGCAGCGCCTCCAGGTCGGCATGCTGCTTCAGTGCGCCGCGCAGCAATTTGGAAAACAATTCCTTGTCATAACGGCCGAGGTTTTTTTCGGCGTGAATCTGCTTTTCGATTTGCGCATCATCGCCCGCAGTGACGCGCCATTGATAAACCCCCTGCAAGGCAAGTTCGCGGGCGCGATGACGCGGGCTTTTATTCGGCACTTTTATTTTTTCATTGCCGGCAGCCGAATTGCTCATGCCAGGTCCCGAAGCAGGTTGGCCATCTCGATGGCTACCAGCGCGGCTTCGCCGCCCTTGACGTGCATGCGATCAATCGCCTGCTCGTCGGTGTCGGTGGTGAGAATCGCATTGGCAACGGGCACGCCGCAGGCCAGCTGCACCTCGTTCACGCAGCGCGCCGATTCATTCGACACCACTTCAAAGTGATAAGTGTCGCCGCGTATCACCGCGCCCAGCGCGATCAGCGCATCGAACTTTTCGCTCTCTGCCATGTGCAGCAGTACCAGCGAAATTTCCAGCGCGCCGGGCACACTCGCCAGTGTGATATCGTCTTCGCGCACTCCCTGCTCCAGCAGTTGAGCGCGGCATGCGCCCAGCAATCCCTCGCATACATCGCTGTTGAAACGGCTTTGCACGATGCCGATGCGCAGGCCCGAACCATTCAGATTTTGCTCGATTTCTTTCATATATTTTCCTTGGCTTGACAATAACCCACCACTTCCAGGCCAAAGCCGGTCATGCTGGGCAGCTTGCGTGGCGTGGCGATCAGGCACATTTTCCCGACATTCAGGTCGCGCAATATCTGCGCGCCTATGCCGTAGCTGCGCGGATCCCAGCGCGCTACCTGATGATTATCCGGCATGGCAGCGGCACGTGCCAGCAAATCCTGCGAAGTCTCGCCATGATGCATAAATACCAATACCCCTGCGGGTGAGCGGCTGATTTTTAACAGCGCCTCATGCACGCTGGTGGAATGGGGATAATGTGCCTGTTCCAGAAAATCCATCACCGATAGCGGCTCATGCACGCGCACCAGTGTTTCTGCATCCGGACGGATATCCCCTTTCACCAATGCCAGATGGGTGCGTTGAGTGGTTTTGTCGCGATAGGTCACCAGCTCGAGTTCGCCGTATGCGGTTTGCACCTTGCGCCGCGCCACCCGTTCTACCAGCTTTTCGTTCTGGCTGCGGTACTCGATCAAATCGGCAATCGTGCCGATCTTGAGTTGATGCTGTTTTGCAAATTCGATCAGGTCGGGCAACCGCGCCATCTCGCCGTCGTCCTTGAGGATTTCGCAGATGACCGATGCCGGTGTCAGTCCGGCCAACTGCGCCAGATCGCAGCCTGCCTCGGTATGCCCGGCTCGCACCAGCACACCGCCGTTTTGCGCCATCAGCGGAAAAATATGGCCCGGTTGCACGATGTCCGCCGGCCGCGCGTTGCGATTGGCTGCCGCCTGAATGGTGCGCGCGCGGTCAGCGGCGGAAATGCCGGTGGTCACGCCCGATGCCGCTTCGATGGACAACGTAAAGTTGGTGCCAAGCGGCGAACCGTTGTCGCGCACCATCAATGGCAGATTCAACTGCTGGCAATGCGCTTCGGTCAGCGTCAGGCAGATCAACCCACGGCCATGCCTGGCCATGAAGTTGACCATTTCCGGCGTAACAAATTCGGCGGCAAATACCAGGTCGCCCTCGTTCTCGCGGTCTTCCTCGTCCACCAGCACGACCATGCGCCCGGCGCGTATCTCCGCGATGATTTTTTGTATCGGTGTTATATCGGTCATATTTGCGCCTGCATCATCCGTTCCACATATCGCGCGATCAAATCCACTTCGAGATTGACCCGGCTGCCCGCGCGTAAATTTTTAAGGTTGGTCATCTCCAGCGTGTGCGGTATCAAATTCACGCTGAACTCGTTCGGGTGCCCGGCCAAAAGTTCTTCGGCGCCGCTCACCTGGTTGATGGTCAGGCTCACGCCGTTGATCGTGATCGAGCCCTTGATCGCGATAAATTTCGCCAGTGCCTGCGGCGCGCGCACCACCAGCTTCCAGCTTTCGCCAAGGTCGGCAAACTCGATGACTTCTCCCACGCCATCGACATGCCCGCTGACCAGGTGCCCGCCAAGCCTGTCGGCCAGACACAGGGCCTTTTCCAGGTTAACCGGCGCGCCCTGCGCATCCAGCCCGACGGTGCAATTCAGCGTCTCGCGTGACACTTCAACGGTGAATGTGCCGGCAGTATGCTCAATCACCGTCAGGCATATCCCGTTTACCGCAATGCTGTCGCCAATCTGCACATCGCTCAAATCCAGCGCTTTGGTCGCAATCACCAGCCGCAGTCCGCCATTGCGGTCGGCCGCCTGATTGATGCTGCCGATGTCGGCAATTATTCCACTAAACATTTTCCACCTTTACCGTTATGCGCAAATCATTTCCGACCTGCCGTATATCCTGCCACTTGAGATTGACGCGCTGCTCCAGGCCGGTCAGCTCGCCCAGTTGTGCCATGCCGCGTGCCGCGTCGCCCAGCAACTGCGGCGCAACATACAGCAACAATTCGTCCACCAGCCCCGCACGCAACAATGCGCCATTCAGGATACTGCCGGCCTCCACCAGCACTTCATTGCATCCGCGCCCGGCCAGGTCGCCCAGCATGGAATGCAAATCCACTTGTCCCTTGCTATCGGGCAAAACACGGATTGTTGCACCGGTTTTTTCCAGCGCCGCAATTTTCGCGGCATCGTGCAGGACGGTGTAGATCAGCACGTTGCCGCACTCGCAATTTTGCAGAATGCGCGCATTCAGCGGCATGCGCAACCGGCTGTCCAGCACCACGCGCAATGGCTGGCGCGTTGTTTCAATATCGCGCACATTCAATTGCGCATCGTCCGCCAGCACCGTATTGATGCCGGTCAGCACCGCACAGGAGCGCGCGCGCCAGTGCTGCACATCCCGCCTTGCCGCTGCTCCGGTGATCCACTGGCTGGCTCCGTTCGCCAGTGCCGTGCGCCCATCGAGACTCATCGCGATCTTGCTGCGCAGCCACGGCGTTCCGCGCGTCATGCGCGCAAAGAATCCGGCATTCAGTTCACGCGCCGCCGCTTCCATCAGTCCGCTCTCGACGAAAATTCCTCCTGCGCGCAGTTTTTCGATGCCCTCGCCCGCCACTTGCGGGTTCGGGTCCTGCGTCGCAATCACCACGCGCGCCACGCCCGCCTCGACCAGGGCATCGGCGCAGGGCGGCGTGCGCCCGCGATGACTGCATGGTTCCAGCGTCACATATGCGGTCGCCCCGAGCGCCGCTTCGCCCGCTTCACGCAAGGCATGCACTTCAGCGTGCGGCTCGCCTGCACGCCGGTGCCAACCGCTCCCCACGACTCTTTCGCCGGCGACCAGCACGCAACCGACACGCGGATTCGGGCTGGTGCCATACAGGCCCTGCTCAGCCAGCCGCAATGCCTGCGCCATCCACTGGCAGTCCTGCGGGGTAAACATCGTTAATTCAGAAAACGGCAACTAGCCACTGATGGACACGGATACACACGGAAAAAATCCTTATAGCCCCGGGTTATTTCGTTTTTTTTCTGGGCGTACGGCATTTCCCTTCCATTGGTTTGATTATCCGTGATCATCCGTGTTAATCCGTGGCTAATTTACTTTTGGTTTGCGGCGCGCCGGCGACTTGCGCACCGCCTCGACTGCTTCGGCGAAATCGCCCACATCCTGAAAACTTTTATACACCGAAGCGAAGCGGATATAAGCCACCTTGTCGAGTTTCAGCAACTCTTTCATCACCAATTCGCCGACCTGGCGTGAGCCGATTTCACGCTCGCCCAACGCATAGAGTTTCTGCGTGACATGGTCTATCGCCGCATCCACCAGCTCTGCCGAAACCGGGCGTTTGTGCAATGCGCGCTTGAAACTGGTGCGCAGTTTCTCTTCATCAAACTCGCTGCGCATACCGTTTTGCTTGACCACCTGCGGCATGCGCAACTCCACCGTTTCGTAAGTGGTGAAGCGTTTATCGCATGTCAGGCAACGGCGACGGCGGCGTATGCTCTCGCCATCCTCGCTTTCGCGGGTATCCACCACCTGGGTGTCGGGACCTTTGCAGAATGGACACTTCATCAGGATTGAGGAGCGTGGATTGAGGATCGAGCAAAAGCAAAGATTGCGGAGCTGAGAACTGGTTTTAACTCGCTCCTCAATCCTCGCTCCTCAATCCTGCTCTTAGGCTCCATAAACCGGAAACTTCACACACAGCTGTTTCACTTCGCCGGCCACGCGCGCGATTACCGCATCGTCGTTCGGCGCGTCCAGCACATCGGCGATCAGGTGGGCCAGTTTCTCCGCTTCCAGCTCCTTGAATCCGCGTGTGGTCATCGCCGGGCTGCCGATACGGATGCCGCTGGTGACGAACGGTTTTTGCGGGTCGTTGGGGATGGAATTCTTGTTTACCGTGATATGCGCGCGCCCCAGTGCGGCCTCGGCATCCTTGCCGGTGATGTTTTTGGCCTGCAAGTCCACCAGGAACAAATGGCTGTCGGTACGCCCGGACACGATGCGCAAGCCGCGCTCGTGCAACACCATCGCCATCACCCGCGCATTGTCCACCACCTGTTTCTGGTATACCTTGAATTCCTTGCTGGCCGCTTCCTTGAACGCCACCGCCTTGGCGGCGATCACGTGCATCAGCGGGCCGCCCTGGATGCCGGGGAAAATCGCCGAGTTCAGCACCTTTTCATATTCCGCCTTGGCGAGAATAACGCCTCCGCGCGGGCCGCGCAGCGTCTTGTGGGTGGTGGTCGTGACAAAATCCGCGATGCCGACGGGACTCGGATACACGCCTGCCGCGATCAGGCCGGCGTAATGCGCCATGTCCACGAACAGGTACGCGCCGACGCTGTCGGCAATCGCGCGGAAACGTTTCCAGTCGATCACCAGTGCATAGGCCGATGCACCCGCCACAACCATCTTCGGCTTGTGCGCAGTTGCCAATGCCTGCACCTGGTCGTAATCGATCTCCTCTTTTTCGTTCAGCCCGTACTGGATCGCGTTATACAGCTTGCCGCTGATATTCACCGACGCGCCGTGGGTCAGGTGGCCGCCATGCGCCAAGCTCATCCCCAAAATCGTATCGCCGGGCTTGAGCACCGACATGTACACCCCCTGGTTCGCCTGCGAACCGGAATGCGGCTGCACGTTGGCGTATTCCGCGCCGAACAGCGCCTTCACCCGGTCGATGGCCAGCTGCTCGGCCACATCCACATATTCGCAACCGCCGTAATAGCGCTTGCCGGGATAGCCCTCGGCGTACTTGTTGGTCAACTGGCTGCCCTGCGCTTCCATCACCGCCGGGCTGGTGTAGTTTTCCGAGGCGATCAACTCGATGTGATCTTCCTGGCGGTGGTTTTCCTTCTGGATCGCGGCCCACAGTTCCGGGTCGACTTTGGCGATAGTGTTTTTTCTGGAGAACATGGCGTTTATTCCTGAAATAATAAAGCGGGAAAGATGCGGATTCTACCATGTAGCCCTGCAAGGCCGGTAATGCAGGTTGCAGGAAGGGTGGGGCATTGTGCAGGCCGTTCGCCCTGAGCCAAGTAAGCCCCGCATACGCGAGGCAAGGCGTGAGCAGGAAACAGTATGCGG
>Ga0155952_1064_pt1 | contig 36728 bp, 34 predicted proteins | sample RifCSPlowO2_02_FD_107606 | JGI IMG/M metagenome (GOLD analysis project Ga0155952, IMG submission 107606) | Gallionellales bacterium RIFCSPLOWO2_02_FULL_57_47
AATATTAAAAAGCTGTTTCTTGAGAGCCTGTCGAAGGGCGGTTCGCTTAACCCGTTGATCTGATTAACCCCTCCATTCATGGTTCGACAGGATCACCACGAACAGAGGACTTGATCAGAGCTTCCCTAATGGACTATCTGGGATAAATGTGCTTCACACCGCTTCACAGCTTAACGCATGACATACCCGGCAAGCTGAAATCTACGGCCGGCGCAAGACTCTTCTCACCAGAAACCTGTACACCCCACCCCACCATGGCGTGGTGGATTTGACACTTGCCCGCCAGGCCAGCAGCTCGTCCAGCGCCCGTTCCGGCGTGGTGAACTTGCCCGTGGCCCGGCTTACATAAGTGGAATACAGAATCAGCACGCCCGCCACCAATTCATCAAGCGCCAACTGGCGCGTACGGCGCGCGACAGGCAGCATATCTTTGGTCAAACCCCAGCCCGCATAAAATGGCTGCCCATAGCAGACCACTTTCTTGCCGCGCAGCAGCGCCTCGAACCCGGTCAGCGAAGTCAGCGTGTGAACCTCATCCACCATCAGTAAAAGCTCTCCCATGCTGATGTCCACCAGCACTTCGTCGCACCAGCGCGCGACATCGGCTTCGCCCAAACCCTTGCGGCGCAGTCCGGCTACCACATCGGGGTGGGGCTTGTAGATCAAATACGCCCCCGGATTGGCCGCACGCACCGCACGCAACAAATCGAGATTGCGGCAAATACCCGGCGCACCATACGCCAGCGAAGCATCTGATTCCACCTGCCCGGGCACCAGAATCACCCGCCGCAATGCACCCCCGTCCCCGCCCTCATGTGAAGGGCGATTCTCGGGCCGTTGCCAGCCTGACGATCCCACGTTGTACTTCGTCAACCCATCCGCCACCAGGCGTTCCCGCAGAGATTGCGCGCGGGCAAGCAATTTTTCATCAAAACGGGTGTCCTGCAGGATCAGTTCCAGGTCCGATGGGCGCGTCGCATCGTAATAGATACCACTCTGATCCATCACCCACGACAAGGGGCGCACCAGATCCGCTCCCAGCCCGACCGAACGGATGAAGCCATCCTCCAATTGCACAACCGTTGTTCCATCTGCTGGCGGCGCATATTCATTCCGTCCCCATACTACCTGCATTGCTCCGCCCGGAACCTGATCCCTACGACGAACGAATCGGACGCAACTGCCCTGAAAAAAACTGCGGACGATAGCCCTCTTGTAAAACGAAAAACCCGTTGCATAAACAGTTGCGGGAAACCGCATGCGCATCCGCCGCTGCAATCCCATCCATGCAATTAACTGCTCCACCGTGCAGCGCTTGCCAGTTTCCGGATCGAGATAACGGGGGTATTCCACCAGTGCCGCATGCGCCAGATTCTCCAGCGATACCGGCTTGCGCCGGCCCGGCGCAGGCAACTCATCGTGAGTAAGCCCCCAACCGGCATAGAACGGCATACCAAAAGTGCGCACCTGCTTGCCCCACAGCAACCCCTCGAAACCGATCTGGGAAGTGACCGCGTAGATGGCTTCGGCATGCTCAATCAACGAAGCCGGATGCGCATCTTCACCCAGCATCCTCACGCGCGGATTACGTGCCAGCGCCACAAGATCGAAATGCCCCTGCTTGCGCCCGGACATCACCTCGGGATGCACCTTGAGCAACACCATGCAGCCGGGATGTTCCGCCAGGGCCGCAGCCAACATGCGCTGAAAGCTCGACTCATCAGACAGCCCGTAACGGATCGAGGCATCGCCCCGCGTCTGATCGGCCACCAGCACATAGCGCGCCGGCAACTCACCCTCATATTCCCGCGCATGGTTGTATTTGGATACCCGAACCGCCCGCCAGTCCGCAATCAGCGCACGAGCGCGGGATTGCTGCGCCTCCGTATGGATAGCAGCGATCGACGACTCAAGACGTGAAGGCGCTGTGGCATCGTAATAGATACCCGAATCATCTACCACGATGGAAAGTGGGGGCTCCTGGTTTCCCAGGCCCACCGAGCGAAGAAAACCATCCTCCAGACGCAGCAAACTTAACCCATGCTGATCAGCAAACCTCGAAGCTGCTGTGGCGCTGGCCTTGCGCCCCCACGCAATCACCCCGCCACAGGAGGCCGGATCCCGAACTGCCCGGCGATGCACCACCGGCACTCCGAGCAAATCAGCCAATCCAGGCAAGTGAGCCACTGCACGTGAAGTTGCGATCAGCGGAGCTTTATTCTGTCCGGCAAAAGTGGTTTGTTCCTGCAAAGTTTCTTCATCCGCAAATTCAATCAATTGGTTTCGAACACAACCGGCCCGCATCCAACAAGAAGGTCAAATATTATTCCCAATCAGATCGCTCCAGTTAACCGCGCTCTTTCCATGAACCACAAAAAATGGATTGAGCGTGGAAGAGGGATCGGCATAAGAAAGCGGCTCTCCGGTCAATTGAGTCACCCCTCCGCCTGCCTGCTCCACAACGCACTGCGCAGCAGCGGTATCCCACAACGAGGTCAGGCCCAGCCTCGGATAGACATCGGCGCTACCTTCCGCCACCAGACAGAACTTCAGCGAACTACCCATCGAGATCAACTCATGCGTACCCAGTCGCTGCAACAACGCAGCCAGAGAATCTCCCGCGTGAGAACGGCTTCCGACGACGCGCCATGACGATTTTTCCGTGTGCGTGGCGACATGGATTGATGTACGTTTGCCATCCGCCCCCACCCTGGATGCCCCCAAACCCTCTGCTGCCAAATAGGCCACATCAAGCACTGGCGCATAGACAACGCCCAGCACAGGACGGCCACCTTCGATCAACGCAATGTTGACGGTAAATTCGCCATTGCGCTTGATAAACTCCTTGGTGCCATCCAGCGGATCGACCAGCCAATAACTTCCTGAACCATCCACACCGTGGAAGTCTCCCACCGCCTCCTCGGAAAGGATAGGCAATGCCGGCTGCAGGCCGGCCAAACGTGCTGTGATGACCGAATGTGCTGCCGCATCTGCCTCGGTCAAAGGTGATTTGTCCTCCTTTTCCTGTACAGAAAAATCCCGTGCATAAACATCCATGACCGCTGCGCCCGCCTCCCGCGCAATCGACTCAATCTCTTCCAGCAAACTTCTGGCTACGCTCACCATCAATTCCCACCGTTTCCAAGAATGCCCCGCTCACGCAACATCGCGATCACTTGTGCCGCAGATTCATCCAAAGATAAACTGCCCGTTTCCACCACCAACTCCGGGTCTTCCGGATCCTCATACGGCGATGAAATGCCCGTGAAGTCTTTTATTTCACCAGCGCGTGCACGTTTGTAGAGTCCTTTTACATCCCGCTCTTCGCATACTTTCAGCGGGCAACGGCAATAAATTTCGAGAAATTCACCGTGCGGCACCAGCGAACGAACCTTCTCGCGGTCTGATCGAAAAGGAGAGATGAAAGCGGTGAGCGCAATGACCCCCGCTTCCAGAAACAGTTTGCCCATCTCGCCCACGCGGCGGATATTTTCGACGCGGTCTTTGGCAGAAAACCCCAGGTCTGAACAAAGGCCGTGCCGCACGTTATCGCCGTCAAATACAAAAGTGCGGCAACCCATTTGATAAAGTTGCTCCTCCACAGCATGTGCCAGGGATGATTTTCCGGCACCGGACAGGCCGGTGAACCACAGCATCGCACTGCGATGGCCATTCATTGCCTCGCGGCGTCCACGGGTCACCGTCGCATGATGCCAGACGACGTTGCTCGATTTTTTTTGTTCCATTCATTTCTCCTGTTAACTTTTCAGTAATTCATGACGCCTGCATTTAAAGCGGCCGTCATTCCGGCGTGGGCCGGAATGACGGAGTAGCAGGTTTAAGATGTTGTCGCCAACTAATTATGGGCAAGCTCAATAATAAACCCGAACTGTTTATCGTCACACCATGTTGCATCAAAAACACCATACTTTACCTGATTAGCCTCCAGGTTCAGTTACACAAAATAAATGAGCCGTCATTGCGAGCGCAGCGCGGCAATCCAGCACTTTTGACTTCGTTGCAGCCATCCTGGATTGCCGCGCTGCGCTCGCAATGACAGGTGCGGCAAGTGAATTTTTTATATTCTTGCCGGTTGAAAGCGTTGAACTTATAAAGCTCAGTTCAAGCCACGGTTTGATTGGAACGCGGGCTTCCAGCCCGCAGGCGGACAGGATGTCCGCGCTCCCAGTATCCATTCCTGGACTCACCCAAAAGGTAAATCGCAGCAATAGCGACAAAGTCAATCATCACGGAGGTTTCAACTGAAGTTAAATTACCTCCGGCAAAGCCGGAGGCTTTTTGGGTGAGCGCCTCAAAGGCGCTGATAAAACCATGAGCCGCCCAAGGCGGCTGGTTTCCACTCCTTCCCCCTATCAGGGGGAAGGTTGGGATGGGGGTGCAAACTTTTGACTGCATCCGTGCTTGAATTTCTACCCCCACCCTAACCCTCCCCCTGCAAGGGGGAGGGAATAATGTAGCCAAGTTTTAACGTTACTCGTTAATGACCACCGGAACGGTCAAACCTAACGGAGTCCCCCGGCAAAGCCGGGGGTTTACCTCACCGAATTAAAAGCGTTCAACTGAGGTTTATAGATTGAATGAACATTGTGGCTAATCGGGGTACTTATGAAATACGCCGCGATTTCTATTCTGGCTGCTTATTTATCAGTCCTGAATAGCCGCGATGTGCCAAGCCTGCTAACTCTGCTGATTTTACCTCAGCGTTACGCAACAAGGACTGCCGCAACGGTTCATCCCGGGCAATTTCCAGAATAGCCGTTACCCAGGCTTCCTGCTCCAGTTCCACAATCAGCCCATTTTCCCCGTGACTGACCACTTCCGAGTAAATGCTTCCGGGCGAATAAATGCCCACCGCCCCGCATCGGGTAATATCGAAAAATTTCGTGTAGGAGCGTCCCAGATTGAACGGCACATCCAGCAACGGAGCCAGGCCGATATGTCGCCCCGGCAAAGCCAGAAAAGACTGATACGCCGGCCACTTCATCGGATGAACCACCGTCACCCTCGGCACACCCCGATACAGGCGGTACACATCCCGTCCGCCGACGATCTCCAGGACAAGACGATCATCGCGGCGCAAAGCCTCTTCCATCACCGGGCGCAGCCAGCGAATCTCGACACCGTGAGAGGCCGTGCCATGGTAATACATCCGGCGCACATCCGCAGGGTTTGCCAGGCACGAAGGCAGCACCAGTTTTGGATGCCAGTCCGCGTATTTCTGTTGCAGATAGCCTGATGAAACCCAAAGTTCAGATGCCTGGCGTCGCAGCCAGCCGCGCCGCCAGGCAGCCAACCGCGCCAGCTTGAAGCGGTACCGCCACGACATCCCGGCGGAAGCATCCACATCCAGCAAATCATCATCCATGAAATATGCCAATGAATGAAGCCGTGGGCGCACTGCATCAATCAGCCTCGCCCATGCCGATGGAACATAGCGCACGAAGACCACCGCCGCCCCCTCCAGATCGGCAGGAGCAGGCAAGTCCGCGAAGCCGCAGCGCACCACACGCAAACCAGTGTGTACAACAGCGGGCAACACAAAAAAATCAGTGGAGGGGTTGGGTTGTTCTTCGACCAAAAAAATCACTTGCTCACCATTTCGGTCGCATTAAGATAAGCATGCTGCGTATTCATTTTCCATAGAGTGTGCGTCCGCTTTCACGCCTCATGACGCACAATGATTCAATTGCGCGATAACATCCACAGGCAAGCCTAGACCGCTCTCCAAATTCATTTTTATCCGCGCCCGGTCGATCAAGGTCAACGACCTGTCTGTCTCGATCAAAATATCCACATCGCCACCTTTTGCGTCGTCATCCAAACGAGAACCAAAAAGAAATACACGTGCATCATCCCCGGTCAAGCGTAATACGATTTGCAAAATCCATCGGGTTTGCTGTTGTGTCAGGCGCATATTTTTAATTGTATCAGTAGATGATTCAACTCCCTACTCCCTACTCCCTACTTTCCCATGGTTTCCTCACCATCGGCGCATTGCTCAGGGAAAAATCCGGGCGCTCATGGCTCAAATTTGGATTGTAGAAAGGGTCATGTCGCATTACATGCTTCCAACGTTTACGCACATAAGCCACCTCACGTTTTGCACGCTTCTTCTTTTCTGGGGAACAGTCCTTGCCCCGCGATACCGACTCGTGGTGATACAGCTCCGCATGCGGCGTCCACATCACGCGATAGCCTGCCTCGCGCACCCGCAGACAGTAATCCACATCGTTGAAAGCCACCTTCAGATGCTGCTCGTCCAGCCCGCCCAGCCGCTGATAGATTTCTTTCCACGTCACCAGACAAGCACCCGTCACCGCCGAAAACTCCTGCGCCACCATCGCCCGGTTGCAGTAACCAGGATCATGGCGTTGCAGAAATGCATGCGCATGATTGGCCACACCGCCCACACCGACCAGGTCGCCGCCATGCTGAACCTGGCCATTCGGAAAATACAGCTTCGCACCCACCACACCCACCCCGGGTTGCAGCAGATGCCCCACCATCTCCTCAAGCCAGTCCGGCGAAATCACCTCGGTATCGTTGTTCAGCAGACACACCACCTCACCCCGCGCCTCACGCACCGCCATGTTATTCATCGCCGAATAGTTGAACGGCAGGTCGTAACGCAATACCCGCACCCTCTGATGCCCGGCAATTCGCTCCAGATAGGCCAATGCATCGGCGTCTGCACTCTGATTATCCACCACCAGAATCTCAAAGCGCGGGTAGGTGGTTTTATCCAGCAGGCTGCCCACACATTGCCGAATCAGCTCAAACGCATCCCGTGTCGGCACGACAATGCTCACCAATGGCGGCACATCAGGCAATTCGTAGCGCACCCGCCAACATCCCGGCAAAGTCTCTACCACATCACCCTTCACGCCATTGCGCGCCAGATGTGCCCGCAACGCTTCCACACACCACTGCGGATCATTCCATTCCATGTGTTCCAACCCCCTCTCACCTCCGGGGAGAGGGTCAGGGAGAGGGGCGCCACCCCGATGCAACAACACCGCCGGAATATGCGCCACTCTACCGGTCCCTGCGTCCCCAACCACATCCACCATCCTGAGCAGCAGGTCGTAAGTCCCATACCGGCAACAATCCACACCCACCCCGCCCGCTTTGGCAACCTCGCCGCCGCGCAGCGCCACTGCATCTCCCGGAAAATTCGTTGAGCGGAGATGCGTCAAAGACCAATCCGGCTTGAACCTGTGCAGGCGCCGTTGACCATTCCCATCCAGTTCATCGTCATCCGAATACAGCACAGCCGCTTCCGGTTTTGCCAGCGCCTCGCGGGCAAACCGGTACAGCGCATGAGGCGCAAACACATCCCCCGCACGCACCAGCAATACCCATTCATGCGCCTTGCCGTCTGCAAGCTCGGTATTGAACTGTTCCAGCCATGCTGCCTGGCGCGGCTGCGCCACGCGGGTTACCTCCCAAGCCATATCTTGCATCTCCGTAATCAAGCCGGAATCGCGCGCAGTCATATCCAGCAGCACGCATGTAAAGTGGCGATATAGTTGCCCGTTGAGGGAATCCAGCGTCTTCTGGACAGCGCCTGATGCAGTGTCATCCGCCATAATCAGAAGATGAAAATGTGGCGTATTTGCAAAGCGTGTAATGTGTTTATTGATCTGAGTCCGGTCATCGGCGGTCAGCTCATCAAATTGTTCAATCCAGTTCTGATACGGGGGGGCGGCAGCATGCGCCCGCAATTTACCCGCAATTTTGTAGGTCCCCTGCAGATCAACCAGCATCCGGAAAAAAGTCAGCTTGATGAGCTTCCGCTTCTGGCGCGAATGCAGAAATATCATCGGAACGACTCGGCGAACCATACGCCATATCCGCTCCAATGCACCCACCTTGGCAATAGAAAGCTGGCACAGCTCAAACTCACCCGCCGTTCCCATCAGCAAAAATTTTATGTGCTTGATATTGGCGGGCAAGGGTAACAGCTCATTGATAACCCCCTTACTTGAAGAAGGAATCTCAAAATATTGATCGTCTTTAAAACCCACGCCAAGATCATAACAAAGGCGCGCATCGTAATCCCCACCTCTTCGAATCAATGAGCCCTGAAGCAACACCCAGCCGCTCGGAAAACGCCCTTCCTTCACGCAAATGTCAAAGCACGCCGTTCCGGACGATACATCCTGACATTTTTGGCGCCCACTTACTTTTTTGGTTACACCGCCGAGAACTATTGATCCGGCCACTTTTATCCGTGAATCATGCGGCATATTTAACGCGTGAATCTTGGAAGTATTTCTTCACGCGCTCAGGTGATTTTTCCAGAGCCTGCATGTGCTCGGTTGCAGCAGCTTTTAGCTTGGCTTTCGTGCGTGCCGGAACCTTGGTTGAGATGGCATGTTTCAAATCAGCATTCAATCTTTCTTCCGGATTCAGCTCGGGGCTGTAGCTGGGTAGATAGAACAACTCAATCTCGTCTTTGTGTTCGTCCACCCAGGCTTTGACTGGCTTGCTGTGATGCACTCGCAGGTTATCGAGAATCAGAAACACTTTTTTATCAGAGTCTTTGACCAGCGCTGCCAGAAACTCGATCAACTTGTCCGAGTTAAATGCCTCGTCAATAATCATCCAGCGTGTCTTGCCTTGGTTGGTAACGGTGGCAATCATCGACAGTTTTTGGCGTGTGCCGCCTACCGCGAAGGTCACAGGTGTCTTCCCAATCGGGGCGTAACTTCTGCCGCGCACATCGGTATTTACCACTGCCGTTTCATCTCCCCAATGTATCTCGGCCCCTTCTGCCTTGGCGCGTTGCGCGATTATCGGATACTCTTTATCCAGCCATTCCTGAACTGCCTCTGGGCGTTGCTCATACGCTTTCTTGATCGGCTTTTGTGGAGTAAAGCCCCAGCGTTTTAGGTAGTTGCCTACCCCTCGCACCGATAGCTTGATCCCGCATTCGCGTTCGATCAGTTGCGCGACCGCAGCTCGATTCCACAGCGCAAATTCCATCTTCAGTTGCTCCGGTCGCTTGTCGCAGATGATCTGCCGAACCGTCGCTTCTTGTGCCTCGCTCAACACTCGACCGCTGCCTTGCTTCTTGCCGCGCGCTTCAGGTTTTAGTGCGGAAGCTCCTGCTTCTGAATAGCGTTTGATCGCGGCATTCACGGCATACCAACTGAGTCCGCTATGCTCAACTATTTGCATCACTGGCATTCCCTTCCGGTGCATACGAATAACTTGCTTGCGCCGCTCGTGAAGTGCCTCCCTTGTTTGCTTTCTTGCGTCTTCTTTTTCCATGCGCAATGAGACACATCTAGCTCTTTAAAGTTCACGGTTAATTCGTGCCGAGTCTATAGTTGAGTTTTCAAAATCATGCTGTTGGGTTTAGTTACCTAGCTCGCGGCTAATTGTGCTCTTGTGATGATTTATCTGAACCGCTATCGCCGTCACGCTCATACCCACATCCAACAAGGCCTGAATCTGGTATCTTTCTTCTTCAGCAAGGTGTGTGTAATTCATCTCGTTCCTCTCGATTTGGCGATCAAGATGCTCTGCAGATAACCTCACCTTACACTTCGACGCGTTGACTCATCGTTGCACTTCGTTGTTGAATCTGCGCATATATATTTTACGTTTTCACTCTGAATTGCAGACCCATCTCGCTTTTTGGATAGCCAACAGGCCAAATCTTGGCAACTATGGTTCATTGAATATCCACGGTGATCGATTGATTTCTTTTCGCTCACTGTCAGTTTGTATCAATACTCTTATCTCGTCGCCAGGCTTAAGTTGACATTTTGGCGGAAGCGCGCATTTGAACCCCACCTTCCCATTTGGATGTTTAACAATTGTCTGCACATCCGACCGGTATTGATCGGCCAACACGCTTTGCACCAAGTGACCATTTACTTCAACATCCACCATCACGGGTAAACTTTGATTTTTACTGTAAGCCCAACCCGCGACATATCCAGCACCCACCCTGTCGATAAAACCATTGCACCGGTTATCGGTAGCTCGCAGGTATGCGGGCTTGTTCGGCTCAATGAAGGCAATTGTATTTGACTGATGTTCATGCCCCATGCCCAAGAACATACGTAATTTCTCAACAAATACTTCTGGATTAAGCATCACCTTTTCGTAAGAGATCAACATCGCAGGTGATTTATTTGACGCCAAGAACTCTCCGAGCTCCGTATAGTAATTTAGAGCGCTCTTCATATTCTCAAACAAATCTCCATACGCGGATATGGAATTTCTGTTTGCAATTGCAAAAATATCACGATAAATTACCAAGAAATAAGGATTCCTCAACTCGCCGGATATTTTCGGCAATACTTCCAAGACGGACTGACCTGGAAATTTCCATCCCCAATCGGAATGTGTTTGGTTTCGATCAATAATTGCCTGTTTCAATTCTTCATCACGACCCTGCAACATCAAAGTAGAAAGACTCGGGTCCTCAAACGTAGGCAGCAAGTCACTTCCCATATATACCCCAAGGTGGTGCAAGACACCGGCCACCATCGAAGTACCTCCCCGTGGCGCCCCGAGAACAATCAAAGTTCTCTGGGATTGCGTACACGCGTTGTCATTGAGCACCAACATACCATCGTTGATCATACTATCCTTATTGTTCTGACTCACTTTATTCACCGTTTCTCTTTATGCACTATAAACTACGCGGCCTTATCTAAAAATTCATTGCTATTCAGCATTTCCCTCAGGGCATCCTTGGCAAGCGTTAGCCGGTCGGCTATTTCCAACGGTTTTTTTGATTTACCCAGGGTAATATAAAACTCGCAGCCCGTTGAATCAAAGCTGCAAACCTCTGACAATTGTATGAGACCAAGCGCATTCAAATCGTGCAAAATCAACTTAAAACTCGATGGCGTAAATCTCCAGCTATGGGCATCGATATATTCATCTTTGGTTTGAGCTTGCATCCATAACTGCTTTGCTTGCTGGAATGTGTGTATGTAAGAAAATTCAGCAGCGGGGGTCCCTTGTGACCATGCAATCATTTCACCCATTTTTACGCAATTTGAAAAATGATCGAAGACCGTACCAGGACTATGCCTGCTACGTTTTTCAGTAAAAGCCTGCAATACATCCCCAGTACTGCTAGGCCACCGAAAATAATCAAAACAATATCGCTTGTCAGGGACGATCAGCGAGAGCACACCGTTAGGTTTTAGCATGCTTTCGCACTGCGCCAAAAACGATGCCATGTCTGTAATGTGTTCAATCACATGCGAAGCAATAATGTAATCGTAGTAATTCTGCTTTCCAATCAATTCACTTATCGGTTCGCCACACCAAACGTAATCAACCGCTTCAATGTTTTCAATATTTACAGGGTGATTTTTGTATTTTTCCCGCAATTCCTCAGCGGTTGCGTGATCTAATATTTCGACATTAAATCCAGCTTTCTTTGGTGCAACGGGATTGTGGCTTGGTCCAATTTCGAGACCAATGCCCTTTCGATCAACCATGTGCAATGCCTTGTCTATTCGGTTCAATTTATTTCTCCTGATTCAGTGGTGGTAGTGGGTCTGCAGAATTGCCGCACAGGGTGGTTATGGAAAAATCTGTTCTCTCATGTGTCAAATTCGGACTGTACATCGGATCTAATGCTAGCTGATCTTTCCATTTTTCTTGCATATACAGCACTTCACTGACAAATCTGGCATGCTTTTCGGGCGTGTCTTCGGTGCCTCTTGATTTTGATTCATGGTGGTACAGTTCAGCATAAGGTGTCCAAAGATTACGGAAACCAGCTTCGCGCACCTTAAGGCAAAAATCCACGTCATTGAATGCCACTTTCAGAAAACCCTCCTCCAGCCCCCCAACTTCTTCGTATATCGTTTTACGCACTAACAGACAGGCCGCAGTGACAGCAGAAAAATTTTGAACGACCGAGAGGCGTGCAAAATATCCGTGGGATTCCTTCGGGAAGTTTTTGTGGGGATGGTTTGCAACGCCGCCGATACCTAATATCACGCCTGCATGTTGAATCGTATTGTCAGCGTAGTACAACTTTGCTCCCACACAACCGATCCCCGGGCGCAAGGCATGGCTGACCATTTCAGTTAGCCATTCCGGGCTGATGACTTCGATATCGTTGTTGATCAAGCCAATCAGCTCACCTTTGGCATGTTGCACCCCATAGTTGTTGATGGCGGAGTAGTTGAATGGGTGGTGGTATGGCAGCACGCTTACACGCGTATCTTCGGCCTGAATATGTTCGAAATAGGCGAGGGTAGCGGCTTGGGTACTTTCGTTATCCAGAATGATGATTTCATAATTTTGATAGCTTGTCCTATTAAGGATGCTACTAATACAAGGCTCTAGCACCTCCAACATGTCTCGCGTTGGGACCAGCAGACTGACCAGTGGTTCCGGCACTGGTATCGGGTAGCGCACCCGATAAGTGTTGGGCACAACCCCAGCTTCAACACACACCTCATTTTGACCTTGACTGCAAAAATAATCCCGTAACGCCTTGACGCCAGCTTCGGTGGTATAGCTCTTTTCCCCGGATGCAAGTGCCGTAGAACCTTCCCCCATTCGCCAATGGTAGAGCACTTCAGGGATATGTACGATCTCAGCAGGAGTCACATAGGGTAGACAACGCAACAACAGGTCCTGATCCTGACTGCCCTCCACACCAGTGCGGAAACCACCAATGCGCTCAAGCAAATCGCGGCGATAAATTCCGAGGTGACAAACATAGTTTTGTGAAAAGAAAAGGTCTGGATTCCAGTCGGGTTTGAAATGTGGTTCTGTACGATTACCGTACTCGTCAATCTTGTCCTCGTCACTGTAGAATATCTGAGCAGATGGATTTTGGTTGAGCGCCCCCACCATGAAATGCAGCGCATGGTCAGCTAATGTGTCGTCATGGTCCAGCAGTGCCACATACTCGCCAGTCGCAAGTGCTAGCGCACTGTTGCTGGCTGCGGAAATGTGTCCATTCTTTGGTCGGTACATCACTTTGATGCGTGGATCACGCTGCGCGTAGTCTTCAAGTACCGCCCGGACATGCGGCTGTGGCGAGGCATCGTCGGCTATACACAGCTCCCAGTGAGGGTAGCTCTGACCCTGCACCGATTCGATGGCTTGCTGCAGAAAAGATTTTTCGGTGTTATAGACAGGCATAATGACGGAAATCGTCGGCTTGAGTTTGAAGGATTCTTGCACCGTTTCGATATTAGCGGGATCCGAAATTTGCCGTGATTCAACATTGGCTATCCAATCGGCATAACTAATTGCGCCATGCAGGCCGTGCGCCGGGAAAGTAGCGCCATACTTCCAGAGAAGCAGCTCCATTGCCGAGGCATCTTTATTTTTTGCGCGAGCACGCAAATCTCGCCATATTTGTCCATACGAGAGAGTTTTGTACTGAGCGACATGGATACGCAGGCGTTTCAACATGCGATTGCGTGCGAATATGGATATTACCGGCGTAAAATTCACGTGCTCAACAGTAAACTTGGATTCACGATCAAGCGGGTCAAATCGAATCTGCTTAGGCACGCTTTCCATGCAGCACAGCCGCTTGGTCATCTGGCCAGAACGAAACGGCAACACCAGCGAAGCGGCCTCGCTAAAACCCTCACCATAATCAAAATAGAATTTCGCATTCCCACATTGCGCCGCTGCATGAATGCTCAATTCGACCATATACCAACCAGGGCGCAAGTGCTCGACAAGGCCTTCAATCACAAACCAGGGATCTGCTCCTTCCGAACGCCAGCAATAGTCTGCTTCAACATTGCGTTTTACGCCGCTCACCGGCACGAGGCGAGCCGCATTCCCCATCCGCCCGCCTAATGCTTCGTATACGCCAAATTGAGCGCGAAATACTTCCGGCAATTCAGTCGAATTTTTAAGTTTGGTCATCCCTCGAACGGCTAGTTTGAACGTTATCGGCACATAACACGGGTCAAGGCGAATGGCACGACAGCGATGCGGGACATACACGGGAATCCGTTGCACGCCTTCACCCGCAAGTGAGAAGGCAATAGTCGATGACGGATCGAAACCTTCGCCCATATCAAAATACAGCCTGGCGTTGAGCGGTTGCCCGGCAATCCCTTCGATACACAGCCAATACCACCCAGGCAGACCATGCCAAGCGCGTTCGGTCATCAACAGGAATTGGGGGTCGATTCCTGTTGACTGCCACCCCCCCCCATTACGTTGCAGTTGAACAAATGGGATCAAGTCGATATTCAGGTTTGAGGTGAGACGGCGCCACAATCCTTTTACCAAGCTAAGCGGCTTCGCAATTTTCCAGCCAAGCGAAGAGCGCGCCCGCTCAAGCCGGTAATCCAGCTGAGCAACGTTCACCTGCAACTGCTGGATGAGCAAATCTTTCTGCCCAATGGATTCCATCAGAAATTCAACCTGTATGGTTTGTGCCGACGCGATTTGGTCGTTGTTGCACACATCGATGACTGAATTTTCCTGTGCGTTCATGTTCGATTTCTCATCTCTTCTCGCACTCATTTGTGCAGAAATTTTTTTTCAAATAACTAGTGTTGAAGTAGCCCGGCGAAACCAGATTAGTAGTCACGCTGAACTAACCCGAATCTCAAATACGCGCACGCCAGCTCCTGACGCTCCACCACCGCAACTATTTATAGTCAATAACAAGCTGTATTCGATACATATCTCTTGCAAGATTATTGCCGCCACATCTCGCCGGATTTACTACATAAAAAAGCCAAGGATCACCATCCGTGAACTCAAAGTTCAGCCCAGCCGAATGGCTATCGATGAGCGAAATGTAATTGCTTGCCCCAAAACCTTTGTTGCATGCAGAATTTATCTGTAGTGATCTTGGATCTATCTTGTAGGTACCGGTACCGTTAATCTCCACTGCATCCGACCACAATGGATTTGCCAGGCTCGAGGTCGTCATAAAGTAGATCGGCCCCAAGTCGCCGTGCAAGGGAAAAATTGCCACATAAACTTTCGCATTAGTGTCATATATTATTTGTGGCTGCGATGCGTTTAATGTGATGCCATTTTTTTGGGGACGATATGTGTTATAGCGACCTTTTTCAATTGGCGAAAAAACATCGTCACGCGACCATGCCTCCCAGCCAGATGGCCGTGTTATATCTGCCGTTCTTATTAAGACGTAGCCATATTTATCAACTTTCGCCTGACCTGTCGTCGAATCCAGACGGGTAAAATCACGATGAATCAAGGATGCAATAGAGTAGTAATAATCACCCTCTTTTATGAGGCGGCTTGGCGTCATCAGTCCAGTATGATTCAATGCCTTATGGTACAGACCCGAAGAAAGCGCGGCAGATCCCGTCCAGTAAAGCCCTTCTTTCGCAACAACATGGGCGTCATTTAAGCCGTTCGGAGACCATGTGGCGCCGCCATCGTCAGATTTGAATGAAGTCACTGCATTTACCCAACTATTAAGCTGGTTGTTTCTTGATAACGCCGACCTTACGGCAGAAGGTTTGGAACAATCATCGTTAAGTAAGCACGCATACCACTCACTGTGCACAAGTGCATATATAGTTCTGCCATCCAACGTATATGGTGCCGAAAGCCAATGATGATAGTTGTAATGCGACTCTACAATATCCGAAGCCGTGGAAATCGAGCTCAAGATCTTTTTCGGATCACTCGTAAGATGCTCGATATCCCGCCCGCACATCCGGTAGTTTTCAAAATGTGAAATCGTGATACAGACGACGCCATCGCTCCTTTTCCACGCGCCTGCCGCTATATCCGGAAGATGGTTAGACTCCTGTTTATCTTTCAGATGATCAAATACAAGAACCGGCTGTCCCGTTACCCGCACCCCAGAAATTTGGGGCACTGTTGGGAGCGCATCAGTTGCATATGCCGATAAGGTCTGCAACAAAGCAAGGACTGCAAAAACTGCCTTTCTCACAATTCCAGCACTCCCTAGGCAATGCCCCGGATCGAGGCCGGCTGCACTTCAAATGTTTTATCAAACTCAATAACACGCAACGTTATTGCTCCCCCTTCCAGAGTTGGACCAACGTCAGCTTTAAGTATGAATGCGCAACAACCATCTCCAATTTCTGCTTCCGCCAGATCTCGCCTGAACTGGTCAGCAATGCCGTATGCAATAACCTGCCCTACCTGGCTAATTTCGATAGACAATTTTCGCAGGGGCCGATTTCTGTCCAACGCCCACCCTCTGAAATATCCATCCTGATACAAGTCAATCTTGTATCTCAGGTCAGTTTCGCCATCAGGATAAATGGCGGTGGAACTCAGCCCTTCATCGATGGCAGCCAGTTTGCTCCGGATGTTTTTCGCAGCCTTATGTTGCCCGGCGCGTGCCAGAGACAACACCAGCTCCTTCAACATCATATCCGGCTGTACTGATGCCGCCTCAAATCTTGCAATTTGGGCTTTTGAGAATACGGTTTTAGTGACTTGATCACGATTAGCTATGTCTTGTTGCAGATTGTTGATGATCTGATTTAACTCTCCCAAACGCTTATGGCGCCCTCGAATCATTGAGATCGCCCGCATGGCTAGATCAAATTGATCTGCACTAAATATTTCCCTGCTCTTTGGCGGTTGCTTGCTATAGCCAAACACTTCGAAATCTTCCGCATACAACTTACGAATCAATTCTGAACTTCGGTCCGTTACAAATTTGGGAAGATAAGGAATTAAACTTTCATTGACGCCGCGTACCGCAAATGGATCGACAAAATGCGGCCCCAGCCAATCGAAAAGTGCGGCACTAAGTTCTTTCGCGCTCTCAATTTTTACCAGCTTGGTATAGTTGATCAGGTCGGGACGAAGCAAGGTTGCCTGCTGTGTCCAATGGTAATCCCGAAAATCGGGGGCTTCATGGGCTGCAATATATTCAAGGAAACCTTCAAAAGCTGCTGCAATATCACTGGGCTTCTTAATCGGTAGATTGAAGAAATCGCAATCAAGGTATGACCCCACCTGCAATGGCTCCCTTAGCAACAATTTGGACTGCCACGCCGAGAAGATTCGTTTGTACGGATTACGGACAACAGCAAATCTAAAATAGGCATCCGAGGTGAGCGGTTCTAACAGCGCCTCTTTCTTTAATCCGGTAACTTCTGGAGCAACCCTATGGAAACTATCGTGGATAACCAGCTCCGGATCAGTCTCTGAGCTACTCTTAATTTCGCGCAAGGCTTGTGTATAACCCTCCAAATCCGCAAACCACCATTTAAGCAATGTGCAGGCGACTTTAGGCGTGGCAACATAAAATAGCTTATGCTGTGCGGAGCGAAAGCTGTTTCCCCTCAGATAAGAAAACACACTCTCTTTATCGGTGGCTGGCCAATCGAGAATATCAATCACGGCCATTACATTTCTTTCATTTTGCATTACCGCGCAGAACTTTTGTTTGCATGCGGAAATGGGATATTTGGACACTCAAAATCAAGGAGGTCGGACAACTCTTTCCACCCATCACCTTCCTCCCAACAAACTTCAATAAAGTCAGAGGGGCGTTTTCTGAAATACTCTCTTACTGTTTCCAAGTGTTTCTCATACAAGAAAATATGCTCAGCTTTATGCTCACGCGGCATTTCATAGCCATAAATATATTTCCTGTAGTCAGTTGGGCCTGTGCGGTCGGCATGCTGACATAGACTATTGAACCATGTTTCAGCATCTTTTCTTCTTGTAAGAATGAACTTCGCGCCTGGAAATCGCTCATCAATGGCCTTATAGATCAGAGCCCAAGGCCAGTCTTCAAAACTATCGAAATCCCCAACCAGCTTCAGGAGGCCGTCATAGTCTTCTTTGCGCCATAGATTGAACGCATCCTGGCTACAGGAAATATGTTTAAGGCCCCAATGCTTTAAACACACACCGAGCGTGGTAGTCCCTGTTTTGTTTAATCCAATGCCTACTATTTTCATGCTTATCTTCGTGACTTATACAGACTGCAACCATCGCCACGTCATTCCCATACCTTGGCTCAAATTCACACTTGGTGACCAGCCGAAGGCATCCTTCGCTCTTTCAATATTCAGCACGATCTTGGGCACGTCATAACTGCGCTGTGGCAAGTACTGCGGTGTAATGGCTGCCTGATTCAATTCAGACAGCACCTGAACAACATCCAGAAGCGAGGTGCCAACTCCACTTCCAACATTGAATGTTCCTGACTTTGAAAAATTTGCCGCCTTGGCACATAGCGACGTCAGGTCAGTCACATAAATATAGTCCCTGATAATCGAACCGTCGCCCCATATCTGGATCTCCGATCCTTCCTTGATCTTGCCGAGAAAGGTGCCGATAACCCCCTGGACACCAAGATGGCCTTGGCGCGGCCCATAGGGATTGGAAACACGCAGGCACAGATAATCGATTCCATACAACTGATGGAACATGTGCAAATAGTTCTCTATGGCGACTTTGACGATTCCATAAGAACAAATCGGACGAAGTGCGTGATCCTCACTGACTACCGGGGTGGTTGGTATTCCATAAACCGTCCCCCCCGAGGACAGAAATATGATTCGCTTTATTCCTTGCTGTTGCATCAGCTGCAACAGCTTCACCGTGTTGATCAGGTTTGATTCAATGTCCGCCACCGGGTCTCGGTTCGAAGTAGCCGGCACAGTGGTACTTACCAGGTGGTAAACAACGTCTATTCCTTCGAGCGCCTCGGAAAGGACAGCGGTTTCCCCAACATTGCCCAAGTAATATTCGACATCATTAAGCGGAGTGCGATATTTTTCCATTACGCGATCAAACACCCTGACTTTATGCCCTGACGCAAGCAATGCATCAACCAAATGCGAGCCGATAAAGCCATTACCGCCGATTACGAGTACATGCATAAGACCACCTGTGCAATTTCAATGTTGTTGCCAGTCATTTCTTGCTAGGCTGGGCATGGTTTGATTATCTTGGTTCAGAAAGGTGCAGAGCATTAGCCCTAGAGTCTAGAGCACTATTCTCCACAACATGATTACTTTCACATCATTTCCATTTAGGGTGTGGCTGTTGAGCCGCGTAATAACAGGCTTGCTATTCAAGCTTGAGACCATTTCTTAGCCGAACCTGAAACTCTTTTTTGAACTCAATGACGCGCAACACTAATGGCGCGTCACCTTCTGCAGGATCAATATCTGCCTTAAGTACGAAAGCGCAGAAGCCATCACCCACACCAGCATCAGCCAGGTCCTGCCTGAACTGATCCGCTATGCCAGAAGCAATAATTCGTTGTGCCTGACTAATTTCAATAGCCAGTTTATTAGATGGTCGATTGTTGTCCAGAGCCCACCCCATAATGCTTCTGTCTATGCATACATCAATCGAACCCTGCAAGTTAGCTTCACAACCAGTGCTAATTGTGGGCGCGCAAAAACCCGCCTGCAGCAACGGTGCAAGCTTGGCCTGAATGTTACCAGCAGCCTTATGATACCCAACTCGGCTCAGGGATAAAACCAGCTCTTTCAGCATGTCGCTTGGCTGTATTGAAGTACTCTCCAGCCTTTCAATTTGTTTTTTTGAAAATATTGGATCAATCGACAATTGATTGCGTAGCAAGCGTATCCAGTCTGCCATCGCCTGTGGCGTAACAAGTTGAAGCCGAATTTTCTCCGAAATCAGCCTTATCAAATCATCCGAGCACTCAAGGGCAATCGCAATCAGGTCTTCTTCCGACGAAATACTGCCATCGGAGTCAGGCAGAGATTCAGTTAGCCCAACGCCTAAACGTAACTCCATCCATTTAACATCCGCTGAAATAGTCCCAAGAATTGTTCTTGACAATGTTGATGAAAATTTCAATTTTCGTGTGCCAATTTTTGACAATGCAGCAATTAGAATTTGATTGTTTTTGTATGTGTTAGACGATTCGGTGCGCTCTGGACAAAGCCTATGGAATACATATAGCATTGCCACAGCTTCCAATGTGATAGATTCATTCGTTCGTATATAATTCTGCGGTTCAACAATAACTCCGACCCGACTACTGAAATCCGATACCACATCACCTCCAAATAGCGATGCCGGATCGAATTTGACTAATAAAACATTTTCTCTTCCAAAAACACTATCGAACTTCTCAAACCAATTTCGGTACTGCGGTCGATATTCTGAAATACCAAATCGCAAATCTCCTTCTTTTACATTCTGCTGAAATGCACTCTGCATGAAAGAGATTGGAGGGCGAATGTAGGCGATTACCTGAATTGAAGAGACATACTCAAATAGGAACTTCTTGAGCTCAAGAAGTTCGTTTGCATCCAAAAACATAATGTCTTCACCCGAGATAATCACATTCTCAGAGCGGACACCCTGCATGGCTTTTTTTAACTCTCCAAAATTAACCCCATTGAACTTACTAATCTCAACTGCTGATCTATTTGCTTTTACGTGAGCATGGTAACTGGCTGGATCTTTCGAAAACAAGCTATAGATCAGAACTGAGTGATTGCCCGACTCACCAAGTTCTAAGTAATGAAATTGCTCGTTCGACACCAAGCCGCAAAACGTCTGTTGTATTGAACTAGAGCCAGTCTTCGGCATTCCAATATGCAAAATACAGTGTGGCGTTTCTCTTGCAAGAGTGCTCATCATCGTACCTGATGGTAATAACGTCTCGCCGACGTATTATGTACAGTCGCCCATTCAAATCCTGCCGCCTCGCAGATAACAGGGGTCAACCGCTCAAGCGCGTGCAAGATAGAGCCATCATAGGGGATCGGCTCAGTAGGAAAGTCGCTCCACTGCCAGTTGTATTGCATCAAAGGTGCAAGTGCTGCAGCTCTAGCCCAGAACATGTTGCCCGTTGGATATTCGATTGCATCTGGTAGTTGCTGCGAAATCCCCAGTTTTTGCAGCAACTGATCAGCTATGGCACGATTTTTTCCCCAACTCGGCAAACATGGATCTTCCTGGAAGCACAATCCCAATTTAGGATTAGCTTCAAATGACTGCAGTACCGCTGCAGCAATTTCTCCACTCTTGCCGAGCAGTGAGTCATAGAGGAATTCCTGCCATTGCCGCAGATCTGAGGTCTCCAGTTGTTTGGTTCCCTTCAGGTGGAAATGGCCAACCACTTCAAAGCGGGATAAATGGTTTTTCAAGGTCATGATAAATGGGCCGACGTCACGCCCTCTGTTGGGCTCAAGGAGAATCGTGCAGTCCAGCCACAGTTTCTCGACCATGCTCTTTATTGCCTTTTCCTTTTCCGCGCTATCTGTAGTGATAAATGTCGACACACGGCGACCGAATAATCCAAGTCGACGCAATAATTCTGGCAAAGCATCTACATAGTAGGCGTGGATATGCAACGCAGCTGATATTGTTCCTGCAATTTCGTGGTCAATTCCTTCCGGGTGCACACGAATTGTTTTATGCGTATTCAGTGGCACGGCAGTTGACCTAATTACCCTTGCCAAGGGTGTCATGAAGGGGGAGCCGATATTTTCTGATGGCGGCATTTTATCTTCTGCCACCATATCATTGAAGCCGACACGGCTCTTGGCCACTTGTATCCCACGTGCCCACATCGCTGTATAGCTATACTCTGCCGGCTGTGCGCGTAAACCGTGATGCAAACCAGGGAAGGATGATTTGAAGAATTCTGCATCCAGAAGCTTGGTTCCGATCAGCACTTCACTTTCATCTTCAATTGCCTTTTGCTGCGTTATTGCGACCTGGCATTCAGCCCATACAAAGTCAGCGTAACTCGCGAATGAGAATAGTTGTGCAATTTCCGCATTTTTAATCGGACGAGTCCTTGCGCCAGACACAAATTCCTGAATTGCATTGACTGCTGCCGGCACATCGAGATACGGCACTGCAACACCTACGCTGGGGTGCGCCTTAATAAACTCAGAGAAGCCGGTTGCGCGTTCAAAAGCGACCACCGGCACGCATGCGTTAACAGCATCAATGGCCACATTGGGAAAGGGATCAAGCTTTGACGACAAGAAGAACACATCGGCCAAATCGAAAAAGGGAGTCAAATCTTCTGTTTCGTTGAAGAAGATGACATCTTCTTCCATTTCGTAATTCAGGAGTTGTGATTTCAACCAGACTGAGTATCCAATATCCGTATCCGGATGATAGCCACCGCCAACCCAGATAAAACGAACAGGCCTGTCGAACATTCTTTTGCAGAGGCGTGCGGCTTCGATGAAATACTCAAGGCCTTTACGTATTTGAACCCAGCCACAACCAAGTACGATAATGGGTTTTTCGTCGCCTTCATGAACTCCAATTCGAAGCAGAATATCCCCTGCTGTAAGAACATTGCTGCCATCGCCCGCCGGTGGAATGCAACGCCCCTGATGTCTGACAACAGCATTTGTTGTTGGCTTCCTGAAGACTTTAGTGCTAACGGCATCTGCGCTATCTTTAACGCCATGCGCAGGGAAGACCACTCGATTCGCGTTCAACAATGTATCGAGAACCTCCTTGCCTACATAATCAGCATATTCGTGGATCAACGCCACCATTGGGACTCTTCCTTCTGCCAACGCATGATGCATACCCAAGACCGCTGTTACCACTGAGTTTAGAACCGCAACCTGCAACTGGTATTTTTTCTTTAGTTCACGCACAAGCATTACTGCATCAACGTAAGCCAGCTGCCCTGTTACTACGGCAGTACTGTTTGCAAGAAAATCCGTCGAAAGCTCGCCCTTCTTCCCCAACCAACTAATCACATTAGCATGCTGGCTGAGTTGTTCTACTAACCTTAGGCCAAGGATGGGCGCCCCCGTTCTGGACGCCTCATGGCACCCAACAAGAATAGTTGGTTTGCTAGAATTCCAAGCTCGTTCGCCTGGCACAATATATTTTGATATGTCGGGTACGGCTTCACGCCCTTCCTTTCTTCCATGCGCACAATAATGTACTAGTCCGATGATACTTGCCTTATCCAAATCCGGATATTTTCTTAAATAATACTCAGTATTAAATGAGCCATTTGGATCGGTCAGCATGCGCCTGCCTTCGCAACAGTAGTGCAAAGCTTCCGATATATTATTGGGGATAATTCCTTTGTAACGTGCGCGATAAAACTCGGGATCAAATTCGTCTGTTGCCAGCACTGCCGCGACCGCGAGGTCCGCGTTACTTGAAGATGAAATCCGACCCTCATCTTGCATCAAGTAATGCAAGAACGGAGGTTTGTCACTTTCTCTCGCATCCGAATAGCAGTTTAAATAGAGCTTGTAATCAAAGTCTCTATTTGGCGGCAGATCTTTTCGCCAACCATCCGTCAAAAAGTGTCCCTGAGGGTCAAAATCACCCAACTCACTAGGCGCGAAAGACAAATACCAATCACTGTCAAAATAACGTGATGAACGTAACAGTGCTGCGTCCTGTTTCAGGATCGTTCGATTGTAATAACGCTTCTCTGCGCGACCAAACAGAACATAGTGGACAAAGCTATTTGCGTCCGACAATTCTTGAATATCGGCGTTAAGCTCACGATAATCTTTGCTGTTAAAACCAAACATTGGGCTAAGCCCCTGCGCAGCCCCCATATTCAGGAAGTGCTCAAGGGCGCTGATTACACCCACTTCCTTTCCCAGTTGATTTACATAATAGACGGGGTCAAACAAACCTGAATTGAGAATGGTTGCAACAAGGCGTTTCTGATCCGAAGTAATATGTTTATCTATCGATGCATTGGTCAGGAGCAATGGAAACTGGGATTGCTTTGAGCCTTCAGCACCCACGAGCTGATTCCAATCGATCGCTGGTTTTTTCGAGCCTTCCTGATGACCGATGAGACTTTTGGGCGACCCCTGCAAGAAAACACCAGTAGAAGCTTCTGACACTTCAATATGGTACTTTTTGTTTTCAAACATTGCATGGGGCGGAGACCATTCAAAGCCATGTTTTCCATCCCCAAAGCCTTCTGCAAGTAAATCCCCACGGAATTTATCCGCCTTTACTTTTGTCACCGGCACACCATCAATAATAATCAAGACTTCCAGTTGCTTACTGATGTCCGCATTGTCAATCACCCACCCCTTTATCAAGTTTGGCTTACACTCATCGAAGCAGCCAATGATTGCACTCCGCTTTACAGGGGCAGGTTTCGCCCCCGCCTTCTGGACGGATGAAAACATTTTTTTTAATTTTGAATGCATTTTGCTGTTTGGCATTATTTGATCCTCAAATTATGTTAGCGACATAGCTAAGTTTTACTAGCGATGACAGGTTTTACATTATCAATTTTTCAAGCGCTTTCCTTGAGCACTTGCATCAGATAGTCGCCGTATCCGCTCTTGAGCAAGGGGGCGGCAAGCTTCTCCAGTTGCGTTGCGTCAATGAAACCCTGCCGGAAGGCGATCTCTTCCGGGCAGGCAATCTTCAGGCCCTGGCGATGTTCGATGGTCTGGATGAAATGGCTGGCTGCGAGCAATGATTCGTGCGTGCCGGTATCCAGCCAGGCGTGTCCGCGGCCCATGATCTCGACCGACAGCTTGTTGCGCTCCATGTAGATGCGGTTCACGTCGGTGATCTCCAGTTCGCCGCGCGGCGAGGGCTTGAGATTGGCGGCAATGTCAATGATGTCGTTATCGTAAAAATACAGGCCGGTGACGGCATAGCTGGATTTGGGTTTTAACGGTTTTTCTTCCAGCGAGATCGCTGTTCCGTTCGCATCGAATTCGACCACACCATAGCGCTCCGGATCGCGCACGTGGTAGGCAAACACGGAAGCACCCTCTTTGCGCTGGGCTGCATTATTCAATTGATCCTGAAAGGAGTGACCGTAGAAGATGTTGTCCCCCAGCACCAGTGCGGAGGGATCTTTGCCGATGAAGTCGCGGCCGATGATGAACGCCTGCGCCAATCCATCCGGCGTGGGTTGCACGGCATATTGCAAATTCAAGCCCCATGCGCTGCCATCGCCCAGCAGTTGCTGAAAGCGCGGCGTGTCTTGCGGCGTGGAGATGATCAGGATGTCGCGTATACCCGCCAGCATCAGGGTGCTGAGCGGGTAGTAGATCATCGGCTTGTCGTAAACAGGCAGGAGTTGTTTGGATACCGCCATCGTGACAGGATGCAGGCGCGTGCCGGTGCCGCCGGCGAGGATGAGGCCTTTTCTGGGGAGTGGGGAGTGGGGAGTGGGGCGTGGTGTCATGTTGTACTCAATTTTTTAGTAAATACGGCAGTTGGGAGAGTTGCAGGTGCGAATTCATCATAATAGTCTGAGGCGATACTACATTTTTCTGTAACTGCTTTTTCCAGGTTAATCAGTGTTTCCCAGGGTATTGAACTGCTACGCGTCTCGTTTGTTGTGTAATGTCAAATCTTCGCGTCTCGGCTGGTCGCTGCAGGAATCGGTTTGCACAAGAAGGCTCCAATAAATTGGTATCGATCATTTGTGATGAGTTCATAAACGACTTCCATTTCAATGTTCATGTAATCGTGGACTATCCGGTTGCGCAATCCAATTGCCGCATTCCACTGCTGCAACTCCTGTGAGCTTATATCGCCATTTTGTTCGAGACTGGCAAAGGTATCGTAGGCCGATACGGGCACCGGTTTGCCTGCCTGTTTGAGCAGATGTTTGGACTTTCCTATCGCGTTTTCTATGAGGACTTGAAAAGCATGAAGCACGCCACTTTGTTCAAGGCGGGACAGCGGAGCATTGTCCACAAGGCGTTGTTTCGCTTCTGCAAGTAGCGCCATTTGCTCGTTGGCAATACGTTCGCTTTCTGCCTGATATAGATCAAGCCGCATTGTGTTGCCTCCAGTAATAGTCTTCCAGCTCTCCCCATGTTCGGGTGAGGTAGTGGCTCCACGCCAGGCTAGATTCACCCTTAAGCACAATACCTTCTTCGGCAATCAATGCTCGCATGGCTAGCCTTGCTAATGGAATATCAATCAAGTCAATTTGATCCTTGTGCGTGTCGATGGCATCGGCAATTTGCTGTTTCAGTTCTTCACATCGTTGCAGGCTGTCCAATCCATTGACGCGCCTTTCCCACCGGATGGCAATGTCCCAATCACTTTTATCGGTAGCCGACCCATTTGCCCGACTCCCGACCAGCACAGCCAGCTCAAGGTCAGGAATGGTTTGCAGTAATTTTTTTAAAGACTCGGTCTTGTTCATCCTGGAAACCTCAGTTGACCGTTTTTGTTTCCATGAAAAGCCGCGTGATGATTAGCTCTTGCGCTTTTTATGCAACTCACCCATTGAGAGAGCCCTTTTACAGGAGCGGGCCATGCCCGCGACCAAGTGATTCGCGGGCATGGCCCGCTCCTACAAATTCCAACTGCGGTTTCCAGGTTCATAGCTTATCCACTATTTAGCTGACATGTTCATGATCGGGGCTGTTCAGATTGGTTTTATCTGCCTTGATGTGCCATCGCAATATCGCACGGGTTTCTGGGTGCATGCCCAACCCATTCCAGACCATCGTAACAAAGCGGAAAGTACACCCATTTTTCTCCCCAAGCCGTGAAAAACTCACCTTTCGGCAACCCATAGCCCACATCAAATTCTTTGCGCAACGAGGTTTCATCAAGCGTACAAGTGCGCTTATCAAAGTTTTCTCCATCCGCCTTCATCGCCGCTTGCAACATGTCGTACCAGCTTTCCATTTTCATTCCTTATAGATTTGTGGAATGAATAACCGCTGTAACCCACATAAAGTCTCTTTTTTGATCAATGAAGCTATTGAGTTAACCAACATCAACATACTCAGTTAGGACAGCCTGCACTGATTTAACATCTTGGGATGATAAATGCCCAATAGTTTTTAAAACCAGGTTTTGTTCAAGCGTGAATAGTTTCAACCGGCAGTGGCAAGCCACTTTTAGCCCGGCTTCTTGCCAATTTGTTAATGGCACATCACTGGGCCAAACATTTCCATTAGCTGTGGTAATCATGGCCAAAACTAGTTGTTTGTGCTGCTGATTAAATTGTTCATTGGTAATCACCAATGCCGGGCGGCGTTTTATTGCATCACGATCGGTGAATGGAAAAGGTACGGCGACCACATCAAATGCTTTATAGATCACGCCACGCCTCATCGTCCTGCGGCGAGTTCCATTCGGATAATGTCTCCTGCAATGCAGATAATTCGGGATCGACCGAATCGATACGCTTGATGATGATCCGGTTGTTGCTGTCCATGTCGAACGCCAGCATATCGCCTTCCCGAATATGAGCGGCTTCTCTGATACGTTTTGGAATTGTTGCCTGGCCTTTGGCCGTGACGCGTGCAAGCTCCATGACTATCTCCATTAATTCCTGCCGGTATGAATTTACCACTATTGCGACCGCCGGGCAAATGCTGCTTACCCCTACCCGCCACTCACAACTATAGCTACCTACCGTTTTCCCACACCCCGCTTGCTACTTTTCCAGTATCTCCATAAGCATACGCTCGACCCCGATTTGCCAATGAGGCAGGTTAAGGTCGAAGGTTTTTTGCAGTTTTTCGGTATTCATGCGCGAGTTGTGCGGACGCTTGGCTGGCGTAGGAAAGACACTGGTCGGCACGGCTTGTATCGCCTCAGGAGTTACTTTGAGTTCAACACCGGCTTTGCGGGCGAACTCCAGAACGAAGCTGGCATAGCCATGCCATGAGGTCTCGCCTGCTGCAACCAGATGATACAGGCCGGACAATTCCGGTTGCAGCCGGGCGGCGCGGATCGCATGTGCCGTTATGTCGGCCAGCAGGTCCGCACCGGTAGGCGCGCCGATCTGGTCATTGATGACGTTGATGCTGTCGCGCTCCTGAGCCAATCGCAGCATGGTCTTGGCAAAGTTGCCGCCGCGCGTGCCATATACCCAGCTGGTGCGAAAAATCAGGTGCCGGCAACCGGCCTGCCGGATGAGCTGCTCGCCTTCCAGCTTGGTCGCGCCGTACACGCTGAGCGGAGCAGGCGCATCTGTTTCCAGCCATGGCTTGTCGCCGCTGCCGTCAAATACATAGTCGGTAGAGTAATGAATCAGCCAGGCATTGGCGTGCTTTGCTTCCTGCGCCAGCGCACCGGGCGCGAGTGCGTTGATAGTGCGTACCAGCTCCGCTTCGCTTTCGGCCTTGTCCACGGCGGTGTGGGCGGCGGCATTGACGATCACATCCGCTGCGACAGCACGAACCGTCTGGGCGATACCCGCCAGATCGGTAAAGTCACCGCACAACTCTGTGCTGTCGGAATCCAGCGCAACGAGTTCGCCCAGCGGCGCCAGGCTGCGCTGCAGTTCCCAGCCGACCTGGCCGGTTTTACCGAAAAGAAGGATTTTCACCGGGCGCGTCCCGCGTAGTTTTTTTCGACCCATAGCCGATAAGAACCGGATTGCACATTGCTCACCCAGGCCTGATTATCCAGATACCATTGCACGGTCTTGCGTATCCCCGTCTCAAAAGTTTCTGCGGGCTTCCAGCCCAGTTCGCGCTCGATTTTGCGTGCGTCTATCGCATAGCGGCGGTCGTGGCCGGGGCGGTCGGTGACGAAGGTGATCTGCTCGCGGTATGATTTGCCGTCCGGGCGCGGGCGCAGTTCGTCGAGCAACGCGCAAACGGTATGTACGATATCGAGGTTGGCCTTCTCGTTCCAGCCGCCTACGTTGTAGACCTCGCCCAGCCTGCCTTTTTCCAGTACCCTGCGAATGGCACTACAGTGATCCCTGACGTACAGCCAGTCGCGTATCTGCTGGCCATCGCCATACACCGGAAGAGCCTTGCCCGCGAGCGCGTTGACGATCATCAGCGGGATGAGCTTTTCCGGGAAGTGGTACGGGCCGTAGTTGTTCGAACAATTGGTGGTCAATACCGGCAGGCCGTAGGTGTGATGATATGCGCGCACCAGATGGTCGCTGGCGGCCTTGCTGGCAGAATAAGGGCTGTTCGGCTCGTAGCGGTGCGTCTCGCTGAAAGCGGGTTCGTCCTTCGCGAGCGAGCCATACACTTCGTCGGTGGAAACATGCAGAAAGCGGAAACTATCCCGGGTGACGCCCCCGCCCGCGGAAGGGGGGAGGTTTTGCCAGTAGGCGCGCACCGCCTCGAGCAGGTGGAAGGTGCCGACGATATTGGTCTGGATGAAATCTCCCGGGCCGAGGATCGAACGGTCCACATGGCTTTCCGCAGCAAAGTTGACGACGGCACGCGGCCGGTGTTCCGCGAGCAACTTGCCCACCAGCTGCGCATCGCCGATGTCGCCCTGCACAAAAATGTGGCGGGGGTTGCCCTTGAGTGAGGCGAGGTTTTCCAGATTGCCCGCGTAGGTCAGCTTGTCCAGGCTGACCACGGCCTCGTCATGCTGCGCGAACCAGTCCAGAACAAAGTTCGCGCCAATAAATCCCGCACTGCCAGTTACCAAGATCATGTTTATACCCTTTTGAAGGGCAGCGATTATATTCGATGCGCTTCATTGCTAATATAGTACATTTGAACTAAAGAAACCCTAAACGAGTCCGTTCGCCCCGAGCCTGTCGAAGGGCTGCTCACTTAACCCGTTGATCTGATTAACCCCGCGCCAAGCACTACTTAACCTCGAACGGAGGACTAAATTCAGAGCTTCCCTGAAGCCTGATTCCCGCCGCGACGCCGTTCTCAGGACTGATAGCGCGGCAGCCTGTCGACCGGGAGGTCGGCCAGCCTGATCCCCTGAATGTCTTTTGTGGACAATTCCGGATTGTCGATCGGCCACTCGATGTTCAAGGCGGGGTCATTCCATAACACGCTTGCTTCTGCCCGCGGATTGTATTTGTCGGTACATTTATAGGCAAACAATGCCGTTTCTGATGTAACACAGAAACCGTGCGCGAAGCCTGGCGGTATATACAACTGTCGTTTGTTGTCAGCAGAAAGCACGATGCTGACCGATTGTCCGAAGGTCGGCGAGCCATGGCGAATATCCACAGCGACATCAAACACCTCACCCTGAAGCACATATACTAATTTGCCCTGTGCGTTGGGTTTCTGGAAGTGCAGCCCGCGCAGGGTGCCTTTCTTTGACAGGGAGAGGTTGTCCTGCACGAAGGTATCCGGTATCCCGGCAGCGGCATAGTTGGCTTGATTCCAGGTTTCCATGAAGAATCCGCGCTGATCACCGAAGACCTTGGGCTCGATGATCAACACTCCCGGGAGAGCGGTATTAATAATTTGCATATTCACTTTCACTTGTTGCAGGGCATTTTATAGCCCAAACACTATCTTCGCACTCACGGCAATCTGGTAGATTATTTGCGTCATTTCTTTCCATAACTGCCGTGATTTCACGTCTATCTTGGGCAGCACAAGGATATCATCACCCGCGCGTATCGCCCCATCTCCATCGGCAAAGCTGCCGTCGCGGTGTGCAATAACGATGCGCGATGCATCGGCATTCAGGGTGTAGCCGCCGGCACGACTCAGGTAGTCATCCAGCTTCAAGCTGGTATCGAAGGCGATGGCATTGGGAAATTGCACTTCGCCACTGACCAGAACCAGGCCATCCTTGGTGGGAATGCGCAGGATGTCGCCGTTTTCCAGCAGCAATTCCTCCCGTTTGGCGGTTAGTGCGATGAGCACTTGGCCGGAGGGTTCGATCTTTTTGGCGCGTTCCACCCATTGCAGGATCAGGTCGGCTTCGTCCTTGCGCAGGCGCGCTTCCTCGCCGGTGCCGGAACGTGCAGTGAGCGCGGCGGCTTCGAGACTCCGGAGCGAGGTTTGCAGCAACTGTTTTTGCCGTTCCTTGACGCTCAGGCGAAAGAGTTGCAGGCTGTCTCTGTCAGATCGCTCCGAGTACTGGATTTGCTTGATGAGATCGCCCATCCTGGCTCCGTAGGGCATAACATATTCCTGGGCGCTTTGGTGTTCGCCCTCAACGCGCACGGTGATGGTGCCAGGTTTTTTGTCGGCAGTGAATTCGACTTCGTCGCCGTTCTGCAGGGCCACCCGGCCGGCATCGGCCAGCGGATAGTATTCGGTGTTCTTGACCGTACCGGTGTTGCGCACGATGCGGACATGGGTGGCTTGGGCGCGCGGCTTGGCGACTTTGACAAGGTCGGCCACAGTCCGGGCGGCGTCATTAAACTCGAAACGCCTGGCGTTTTCCGCCAGGCCGCTCACCTTGAGCGTGTTCTGGCGCGTGGAAACAAAAATTACATCGCCATCAGCCAACTGGATGAGGGGCATACGTCCTTCCAGCAGGAACTCATAAAGGCTGACTGTGGCGCGGGTCTTGTCGCCGCGCTTGACCTGCACATTGAGGAAGGAACCGCGCTCAAGGTCGATGCCGCCGGCCTGGTCGATGTAATGCAGCAGGCTGTCCATGCTGGTGCCGCTATACAGGCCGGGACGGTTGACGAAGCCGCTGACAAACACGCGCACAGGCTGGGCGGCGGCGAGACTGGCATAGCTGTTGACGTTGGCGCGGAAGACTTTGCCCACGGCGGAATCTACCACGCGCTGAATATCCTGGTTACGCACGCCTAACAACGGTATTGGGCCAACGTGAGGCAGGAAAATGTTGCCCTTGGGGTCAACCGTGACGGGCGCGTCATATTCAAATGCTCCCCACAGGCGTATCTGGACATTGTCCCCCACTGCGATGGCGTAATCCGGGTTGAACTGGGTGGATCCCTGACGGGCGAATGCCCCGGTAAACAGGTTGGCGCCGAAGACATCGCTTTTAAGGTTGGCGGAGTAATCAACATATTGCATGGGCTGCGATCCTGTTTCCGTAACCATGGGCGACTGGGTTGCCGGTGCGGTTTTAACAGGCGCAACGGGTTGTTTTTGATCCGTCCGGAAATTAAGCGCCTGGTCTATGCTGTACGGGTCGCCATTGGCAGCGAACGCGGCAGGCGTGACGGATGCAAGCAGGAGAGTAAGTGCGAGAGTCAGCAAGGAACCCCATCCCCACCCCAGCCCTCCCCTTGAAAGGGAGGGAGAGAGGGTTTGTTTGTGCGGCGACTTGAGCAAGCGCAGGGATTTGATCAGTCCCGGTTGTCGAATGGATACCCTGCACGGGAATGACGGCGCTAATCGATAGTTCGGGATGAATGGCAGTCGTGTCATGGGTTCAGTCCTTGTGGTCGCGGATGATGGCGGCGAGCAGGTGCACGATACCGGCAAGCAGCAGCGTGACTAAAATAAAAACAACGATGTTATATAAGCGCCGGGGCTCTAGCGGGTATTGCGGCTCTGTGGGGGCTTGCAGCATGGACACTTTCTTCAGTGTGCGCGAAGCTTCGATCCGCCCATTTTCCAGCGCGGCCAGCGCGGTCTTGTAGACGTCATGTGCGAATTCGGCATTCATTTGCAGGCGCTGGAATTCTTCCACGGTGCTGTTCAACATCTTGCCGCCGGGTGAGACCAGCCGTGCCTGTTCCCGCTCAATCTGCTTTTCGACTGCGGATATCTGCTGGTTGAGTTCGACGATATTGGGGCTGTTGGGCATCAGATAACCCAGTAAAGCCGCCCGGCGGGTTTGCAGATCGGTGAGCTGCGCCTCCAGACGGTTGATGATGGCGGCGAGATTTTCCGCCGTGCCTTGTGGGGAAACCATGCCCTTTTGGTTCTGAAAACTCAACACTGCCTGGCGGGCCTGAATGTTACGCACACCGATATCGCTGACCTGTTTTTCAAGGAAGGCTACCTGGTCTTGGGCAAGAATATGTGCCATGGCGTTCATGTGGCGCTCACCTTCTTCCACCATTGCGGTGGCGATTGCCTGGGCCGTTTTGGGATCATAGGCTTGTGCTTTGATGACCAGAACACCAGCATAATCGTCGTATTCCACGCTGACCCGCGAAAGATAGTAGCTGTGAAACTGTTCCAAGGGCTGGTCTTCAAACCACATACGCGAAAGCGGGTCGCGATGCCAATCGCTGAAGTGGGCGCGCAGATTAAGTCTGGCATCGAGCTTTTTGAGCATATCGACGGAGAGCAGATGGTCGCGCAACAGCAGTTGATCGGCATGGCTGCCGCCGACGTTTCCAAGCAGTCCGCCAATATTTATTCCTTGTCCACCGGCCAAATCGGTTTTTTGAATGATGACGTGCGCTTCGGAAACGTAGCGATCCGAGGCGATAATCCCCCAGTAAAAGGCCGCCAGCAATGAGGCGCCGAGAGCCGCCCCAAAGATGCGACGACGTAACAGCGCGGGTATCAACCACCCCTGTGCCCAGCCAGCCAACCTTGGAACAGCTTGTGCATATCTGCTTTGGAAAATACGCTGCATCATTTGGCGCTCTCCACCTTCACGCACTGGCTATGCAAATCGTAGAGGTCGACGTGTTGGGTCTCATTGGGTGCAGGGTGATATTTCCTCAGCACCGGTGTTGCGCCCGGTTTAGGCTGGTAGCCAAGCTTGGCAATTTGCCCTGTACCGAGCAGTTCCTTTCCTGCTTGCCTTGCCAACTGAATGACACGTATACCTTTTTCGTGGTCAACCGTCACAGGTTCACCCTTCATCCCCTTTTCCAGCGTATCCAGTGCCTCCTGATATTGCTGTATTTTTTCAATTTCCATAGCTGCTTGCGCCTGGTTCTCTGGCGTCTGTTGAGACTTGAGATTGGCCACTTGATGGCTTAACTGACTCCCTTTGTATTCCTTGAGGGCATCATTGATGTCATCGAACCAATGTGCCCGCCCTTCATTGAGCCAGATGCCGGCAGTGCAAAATTGCCTTAGTGTGCCTTCGCCGTGAGAAACCATGATGAGACTGGCATGGTCGGCCAGCTTCTTGAAGGCGGCCGCAGCCTTCTCCCTGAAAGCAGCGTCTCCCGTGGCAGTTATTTCGTCCGATATGTAAACGTCAAAATCGAATGCGAGCGACAGCCCAAATTGCAGGCGCGACTTCATTCCGGAGGAGTAGGTTTTGACCGGCTCATCGAAGGCTTCACCGAGCTCGGCAAACTCCTGAATGTAGGCTACACGAGCGGGGATGTCGTCTTCGTGGCCGTGAATCCGGCACACAAACTTGGCGTTCTGCCGGCCAGTCAGCGAACCCTGGAGTCCGCCACCAAAACCCATCGGCCAGGAGACGCGGCAGTCACGTTCAATGCGTCCCCGGTTAGGCGTGTCGACCCCGCCAATCAATCGCAGCAAGGTGGATTTTCCCGCACCGTTACATCCGACCAGCCCCACGTTGAGCTTGGGCGGAATGGTGAAGGAAACCCCCTGCAAAACCCACTTGCCCGGGCCATGATCGGTTTGGTAACGCTTGTGCACGTCTTCAACAATGATCATTGCGCTATCAACCTCGATGCAAACCGGCCGTGCAGAGCCAGCCCGAGGAAAATTGCACCCAAGGCGAAACCGTAAATATAGGCGATGCTGAGTTCGGGCACGGCATGGTAGTAAGGGGCAAAACCCAGCCTGGCCGCTTCCAGTCCATGCGCCATTGGATTAAGCAATAACCAGTCGCGGTAAGGTTGGGGCACGACCGTGATGGGGAAAATGACGCCTGAGGCAAAATATAAGGGAGTCATTACAAAACCGATAACTTTTTCCAGCTCGGGTATCAACTCCCCAGCCACCGAGGCCATCAACCCAAATCCCATTCCCACCAGCCACAGCCCGAAAAATGCTTCAAGTACCAACAAAGGATTGTCCGGAAGGGTGCTGATCCCAAACAGGGCTGCGCTACTGAACAGAATGATGGCAACCAGTATGGTGATAAAGCCTTCGAGGGCGGCGCGTACCAACACTGTATCAACCGGCTTGACCTGCCGGTAGGTGAAAAGCCCTCGGTTTGATTTCACGGCATTTTGAGTTTGCGTGCCGGTACGCGTAAACATGAAAAATGCCAACATTCCGACCATCAGCCAGACGACAGTGTCGATTCCACCCACCTTACCCATGCGAATGATGGTAAAAATGAACAGCATGAACACGACGTGAACAATCGGCTCCAGCAGCAGCCATAGCCATGCAGCACGGCCTGCCGACAGGCGGCTGACCGCCTCGCGCAAAAAAAGCGCTTTCCAGACGGAAAGCGTTATATTGGTTGGCGTACGTGTGGTGTTCATCATCAAGTTTTAGATATTACACGGGATTTTGCATGTCCGAAATCAAGGCCAAATTTTACGGCAACCTCAATCTGAATCCGCGTAGCGATTCGCCCAACATGATGGCGAATCGGTTTTTGGCGGTTCACCAATTGACTTTGCAGCCGTGTTCTGTGTCCCTTAAGGGGGGGCATTATGCAGCATCCTTCGCCGTTGCTGCAAACCAGTTTTGTTCGTAATTGCATCGAACTCAGTCGATTGCTTATCAGTAATGTCTATTTTGCGTTGACATCGCGCCGTCGAAGTTCATGACTCATGTGCGCAAACAGATTTTTCTGGAAGATGCTCTGAGCGCTTCACGGGAGATTGAAAGTCAGCGTATGCCGTGGCTTGGAATCAGTGCACAATTTTATAGATCAACCAGATATTCTTGAACCTGGATATAATTGACGGCATTGAATGTTATAAGCGCCCTTTGCACTGGACCCGAAACCTCATCGGCATTTGTGAATTTCTTGATGAAATTCTAACTGACACTTGCTTTTCTATTAACTATGACAATGAAAAAAGCACTTATCACCGGCATCACCGGCCAGGACGGCGCCTATCTCGCCGAACTTTTGCTGGACAAAGGCTATCAGGTCTATGGCACTTACCGCCGGACCAGTTCGGTAAACTTCTGGCGCATTGAGGAATTGGGCATCAGCCAGCATCCTGATCTACGTCTTGTGGAATACGATCTCACTGATATGGGGGCGAGCATTCGCTTGTTGCAGTCGACTGGCGCAACGGAAGTCTATAACCTGGCGGCGCAAAGTTTTGTGGCGGTATCTTTTGATCAGCCTGTGACTACGGCGCAAATTACCGGCCTCGGGCCCGTGAACCTGCTTGAGGCGATACGTATCGTCAACCCGGCAATTCGCTTTTACCAGGCCAGCACGTCGGAGATGTTCGGCAAGGTGCAGGCTGTACCCCAGGTTGAGAGCACGCCATTTTATCCCCGCAGCCCCTATGCTGTGGCCAAGCTGTACGCCCACTGGATGACGATCAATTACCGGGAGAGCTATGGTATTTTTGGCAGCAGCGGCATTCTGTTCAACCACGAGTCGCCGCTGCGCGGGCTGGAGTTTGTTACCCGCAAGATCACCGACGGCGTTGCAAAAATCAAACTGGACAAGCTGGATGTGCTGGAGCTGGGTAACCTGGATGCGAAGCGGGATTGGGGATTTGCCAAGGAATACGTCGAAGGCATGTGGCGCATGTTACAGATAGAGAAACCGGGTACCTACGTGCTGGCCACGAATCGTACTGAAACGGTGCGTGATTTTGTGACCATGGCAGGCAAGGCGGCGGGGTTTGATCTGGCATGGCAAGGCGCGGCTGAAAAGGAAGTAGGCGTTGACCGCAAGAGCGGCAAAACTCTGGTACGGCTGAACCCGAAATTTTGCCGTCCGGCTGAAGTTGAGCTGCTGATAGGCAATCCGGAGAAAGCCAGACGCGAGCTGGGCTGGGAACCTAAAACCAGGCTGGAGGAACTTTGCCAGATGATGGTGGAAGCGGATATTCGGCGAAATGAGCGCGGGGTATCGTTTTAGGAAGCTCTGATTAAGTCCTCCGTTCGTGGTTAAGTAGTGACTTAGCGCGGGGTTATCGTGCTTAGTCAATACTTAGTTGTTCCACCAGAGCCTGTCGATCCATGAATGGTGGGGTTAATCAGATCAACGGGTTAAGCGAACCGCCCTTCGACAGGCTCTCAAGAAACAGCTTTTTAATATTCATAAAAACA
>Ga0155952_1045_pt2 | contig 35889 bp, 30 predicted proteins | sample RifCSPlowO2_02_FD_107606 | JGI IMG/M metagenome (GOLD analysis project Ga0155952, IMG submission 107606) | Gallionellales bacterium RIFCSPLOWO2_02_FULL_57_47
ATCTGGTACTCTCGTCATATGAAAAAAACCGCCCCGACCAAGCCTGAGATCGCCCTTTTGCAACCATTCGTCGGCCTCACGCTGGAACGCATCCATGTGCCGACCAGCCGGGAAGAGTTTGCATCCGCCGCTGCCGAGATCAAGGCGGCGGGCATCGTTGGATTTGATACCGAATCCAAACCGACGTTTGTCACGGGCGATGTGAGCGAAGGGCCGCACGTGGTGCAGTTTGCGCTGCACGACAAGGCCTACCTGTTCCAATTGCATCGGGCGGATGGGCGCACCTGTCTGCTCGAGCTGCTGCAATCGGAACAGCTCATCAAGGTGGGCTTCGGCCTTAAATCGGATCGCGGGCATATCTACGCGAAACTGGGCGTGCATTTCAACGCGGTGGTGGATCTCAATACGGTGTTCCGCATGGACGGCTACCACAAGGAGATGGGCGTCCGGGCGGCGGTGGCGATCGTCTTCAGGCAGCGCTTTGCCAAGGCGAGGCATGTGACCACCTCCAACTGGTCGCAGCCCCGGCTCAACCCGCAGCAAATGCTCTATGCGGCCAACGACGCCTATGCGGCGCTGAAGGTGCTGGAGGCCCTGGGCCTGCGCCGCGAGGATTTGCCGATCATGGGGCTGGATACGACATCGGGAACGGGTACGACAGAGGGGAATGAGTCAGGGCCCAGCCTCGACGCCGGGCCAGGCGCTTGAGCCGTCAGGCAGCCCTGCCGTAAAACAGGGCCAGTTGCCGGTGCACACCGGGGCAGCAGTCCTGCAGAATCTCCGGCGCGGTAAAATAATACTCGCTCGATACCGCAAAAAACTCGGCCGGGCTGGTGGCTGCATAGGCATCGATCGCGGTGGACTCTCCTGCCGCCACCTGCCTGCACAGTGCCTCGTATGCCGAACTCAAATCCTCGGCCCATGTTGTTCTGCTCATTCCGCCATGCAACGGCGGCATGCCATTCGTGGCCCCGTTGAGGCTGTCCAGCTTGTGCGCAAACTCGTGTACTACGACATTGCGGCCGGGCTCGGGATGATGGCTGTCCCGCTCCACGTCATCCCAGGACAGGATTACCGGGCCCCTCGACCATGACTCGCCGGTCAGATCGTCAGTCTCGCTATGCACCAGCCCGATCTCATCCATATGCTCATGCGTGACCCGGAATGCGCCGGGATAGAGGATGACCTCGACCCAGTTATCAAAGTAATCAATACCCAGATTCAGGATCAGCAAACAGGCCTGTGTCGCCACCGCCACGCGCATCGGCGGGGTCACCTCCAGTCCCTGCGCCCCGTTGATCGACTTGCTGTGCAGGAACCAGGTCGTCAGCTCGCGCAGGTGCGCCATTTGCACGGCGTCCAGCCCCCGCAGCGCCGCGATCTGCCGGGTCACGCCGTGCCAGAGATCATGGGGTATCGGATGGCGTCGCAGGATGCGGCGCATTTTCCAGTGCCGCAGCCAGTTGCCGAATGATTTCGATTTCACGTGTTTATAAACACTGCAATAAAGGCATCAGTTGCGCAGCCCGGTTGCTTTGATGATGGCATTGCTTGATTGCGTCAGCGAACGTCCGGCTGTGGCAAGCTGTTGGCCGCGAGCCTGGAATTGGTGTTCAGCAGTCCGACTGCATCGCTGAGTACATGAGAGGCTTCGTTCAGAAATATATCCTTGGCGTTTTTATTCGCATTTGCGATGGCCAGATCGGCACTGAGGTCGCGTTCGCCGGATAACATGCCGTCATCGTGAAGCGCGTGGCTCATGGACACGGCAGATGCCTTGGCCGATTCATTGTTGCCCCTGTTTTTCTCACGAGCCTTTTCGCGCGCTTCCTGCGCTTCACGCTCTTTGCGGCGGTCCGCTTCATTGAGCGAGATCAGGTTCTTCCGGCGCAGTATGTTGAACTCGGCAATGTCTTCCCGGAAATATTTGAAGTCTTTATCACTGCCTATGCGCTTGCTGTGGTTCGCGATCAGCGTGGGCATGATGCTTGCCAAATTAGTGGCTGGCGTATAGTCAGCTGCCTTTATCTGTGTCCAGGGCAAGGCATTGTCGAAGCTGGATTCGCCGAATTCATCCGCGGCGGTCATCGTCGGAAGGCTTATATCCGGAGTCACGCCGCGCAGCTGGGTGGTGTCGCCATTGATACGGAAAAATTGGGCGATGGTCATGGTGAGTTCGCCGAATACCGGTTTGTCATTCTTCGCGATTTGATCAAGATCTGCCACGCTTTGTACTGTGCCCTTTCCAAAGCTTCGTTCACCGATCACAACCCCTCGACCGTAATCCTGTATCGCCGCCGCGAAAATCTCCGATGCCGATGCCGAGGCACGATTGATGAGCACCCCCAGCGGGCCATTCCAGGCAAGACCGGCACTTGTATCGCCTTCAACGTATACCCTGCCTCCGGAGTCGCGCTGCTGTACCACTGGGCCCTGGTCTATAAACAGGCCGGTCAGTTCGATGGCTTCATTCAATGACCCGCCGCCATTGTTACGCAGGTCCACCAGCACGCCCTCTACCTTGTCTTTTTTCAGTTCATCAAGCAGGAGCGATACGTCTCTGGTTGCACTCCTGAAATCCTTGTCGCCTCTCAGGCGGGCAGCAAAATCCTGGTAGAAGCCGGGCAGGGAGATCACGCCGATCTGGCGCGTCACCGCCCCGTCTTTAACCTCGATAATTGATTTCCTGGCGGCCTGTTTATCCAAGCTGATCTTTTTCCGGACCAGTGAGACGAGTTTGTGTTTGCCGTCAGCGCCCCCTTCTGCGGGCAGCACATCAAGACGCACCACCGAACCCTCTTCGCCGCGTATCAAGGCCACCGCATCGTCAATGCGCCAGCCCGTTATTTCGATCATTGGGCCGTTTTCGCCTTGCCCGACACCCACGATGCGGTCACCGGCTTTCAACTCGCCTGACAGGGCAGCCGGGCCGCCTGCCAACAGTTCCCTGATCGTCGTGTAGTCATCCTTGTCATTAAGCACGGCGCCGATTCCAACAAGGGACAGTTTCATCGAAATATCAAACTCTTCAGAAGCGCGCACCCCGAAATAATTGGTATGCGGGTCTATGGCCGTCGCATAGGCGTTCATGAAGGTTTCAAACGCGTCTTCACTTTTGACCTTGGCCAGGCTGTTCAGGGAATTGCGGTAGCGTTTCCCCAGTGTTGCGACGATGCTTTGCTTGTCCTTGCCGGCCAGTTTGAGACGCAGCCAGTCGTTCTTGACACGCTTGCGCCACAGGTCATTCAACTCGCCTTCAGATTTTGGCCATGGCGCATCTTTGCGGGTGTATTGATAGCTTTCCTTTTTCTTGAAATCAAACCCCCTGGTCAGCAGGGAACTGGCATAGCTGAAGCGTTCAGTCATCCGCTGCTGGTAGAGATTGTATATGGCAAAAGGAATGCTCAAGTCTTCGTCGAGTATTCCATCATCAAGTCTGGTTCGCGCATCGGCGAAATGATCAATGTCAGCCTGCAGGAAAAACACCTTTTCGCTATCCAGCATCTCCAGATAGTTGTCGAATACCTGCGAAGATAAACTGTCGTCAAGCTTTGCGTGTTTGTAATGATGCCGGGTCAGCATTTTGGCAGACAAAAGGGCTGCCTGGGGCTGTTGTTCCAGCGGCATGAGCTGCGGGGCAGCCTGCGTTGTATTGAGCGCAGCTAAAGCAAACGCCAGCAATATCCACGATAACTTATTTTTCATTTGCATATCCGGAAGGAGGGTATGGGGCAGGGCATTTAATTTTCACAGGGATAATCGGGTGCCGAGAAGATCAGGTGCCGGCGTCAGATGCTCTTATTTTGCCTTTAATTTCTTCCTGCTGCAAAAATCATTTCACGCTTGCCACTGCAACACGCGTCTTGGGCAAGCCTTTACCCAGGAAAAATTGTTCGGCGATGCTCACAGCATCTTCCGGGCCGGCGATATAAATATCACCTTTAAGCAGGCTGGTGTCACCGGCATTGATATTGTCAAGCTGCCTGAGCAAGGTCTCTTCACGTTTGCCGCTCACGGAGCGCAGATCGAAACCCGCAATATGTTCTTCATAGTGGAAATTATCCAGTGCGTCCCGCCACGCGTGTGCAATGTTCGGGAGATAGATGTTTTTCTGGCTCGACCCGAACCAGTGCAGGTAGATGGTTTCCGCTTCGAGTGACAGCGCGTGCTCGATCAGGCTCTTGATCGGGGCGAACCCGCCGTTGAACGCAAAGAAGTACAGGCGCGGAGACTTTTCATGCAGGATGAATTCACCGTGCGGCCCCTCCATCTCCACCACGTCGTTCTGTTTGAGGCGATCAAAGACATAATCGGAGAACAGGTTGCCGCTTTGTCTGTGGATGTGAAACAGCACATTGCGATCATCGCAGGGGCAACTGGCGATCGGCAGGTCCGCGCTGAAGGATTGCCCGACCCGCAGCGTCGCACTCTGTCCCGCCAGAAAACGTAAACGCTGGGTGCGCGGGGTCTGGAGATGCAGCAGGGCCATGTCGTCGGTGATATGCCCGACGCTTTTGACCCTGGCGCTGATCTGTTGAAAAGGAATGTCCTGCACACTGCCCGCCACGGCGGCTTCGATAACCACATCGCTGACCGCCGTGTTGCTGCACAGGAGAATATAGCCCTGGCTTATTTCCGCTTCGGAGATGACAAAATCGTGCAGGCGTGTTTTCTTGACCTCGCCGGACAGCACCCTGGCCTTGCACAAACCGCAATTGCCGCCGCTGCAGCCGTAATTGAGCGGTATGCCGGAACGTATTGCGGCTTCCAGCAGCGTGTCATGCCCTTCGACCAGGAATTCCTGTTTGCCGGGCATCACCGTCACCTGGGCGGTGATGATACGCAGGACAGTGTCCTTGATCGTCAACGGGTTGATGAATCCGGGTTCCATAGCCAAGTCTACCTCATGCTTGATCCATCTCTTCAGATATTCCATCGTCATGCGCGACTCGCTGTTGAGCCGGGATTCGACCTCTGCAAGCTTGTCCCACAGCTTCACCAACAACGCATTGAATTGCTTTACTTGCCCCTGATTGGTCGCCAGTTTCTTGCTGAGTTCGGTGACGCGCGCTGCCAATACTTCCGCGTCCGGCAAGGCTCTCTCAAACACACGTTTGCCAAAAGCACGTTCCTTGATTTGAGCGACCCGTCTGGTCTCTGCGGTATCTTCCAATTGCGTATCCGGATAGCATTTCAACAGATTTTCGATACTGACCATCCCGTCGTGGGAAATCATCTCGCCGCTCCGGATCTTCTTCTGGAATTCTGTGCGCGTAACGCCAATCAACCTTGCGGCACGCGTCAGGCTTAGCATCTCACTCATGGCATCCTCCAGTTTTCGTCATTACTCCGGATTCGAGGGCGTCCATATGCGATTTCGGACGGGGCATTTCTTCGAATGATGGCCAATTGTCGTTCCTTATCACTGCGGTGTTAACAATTATTCGGTCACACCATACGCATTGAATCTGGACAGGCAGCAATCGAGAATCACCCTGAAGGATAGCTCAGGCATCAATCCGAAGAAAGCAGTACACTTAAAAAACCATCAGGGTCACGTTGATGGCATGCCGTGTGAGAAAAGAAAAACGAAAGGCGCTGAAAATGGACAATTCGTCTTCACGCATTCCGCCGTCCCCCAACAGCATGCCCGCGCCCTGGCGCGCCCTGCCTCTCGGCATCTGGGCGATGGGTTTCAGCTCCCTGTTGATGGACGCCTCTTCCGAGATGATCCACAGCCTGCTGCCCGTATTCATGGTCAGCGTGCTGGGCGTTTCGATGGTTACCGTCGGGGTCATCGAAGGCATCGCGGAAGCAACGGCCGCAATACTGAAGGTCTTTTCTGGCACGCTCAGCGACTACCTCGGCAAACGCAAAATGCTGATGGTGCTGGGCTATGGTCTCGCTGCCCTTACAAAACCGGTTTTTCCGCTGGCCAGTTCCATCGGCTGGGTGTTCACTGCGCGCTTCGTGGATCGTATCGGCAAGGGGATCCGCGGCGCGCCGCGCGATGCGCTGATTGCCGACATAACGCAGCCGCGCCTGCTGGGCGCCGCGTACGGTTTGCGGCAGTCGCTCGATTCGGTCGGCGCTGTGATCGGTCCGCTGCTGGCGGTGGTGTTCATGATGCTGTTCGCCGATGACATTCGCTCGGTGATGTGGGTCGCGGTAATTCCGGCATTCCTCTCGGTGGCGTTGCTGGTCGTTTACGTACGGGAACCCGAGGGCGCGGCGCCCGCCGGCGCTGTCAGGGCGCCGCTCACGATGGCCGACGCCAGGCGCCTGCCGTTGCGCTACTGGTTGGTGGTGCTGGTGGGCGCCATATTTACGCTGGCGCGCTTCAGCGAGGCCTTCCTGGTGCTGCGCGCCCTGGATGTCGGGCTCCAGCTCGCCTACATTCCCGTGGTCATGATCGTGATGAACATTTTTTATGCCGGGGCCGCTTATCCCGCCGGGGCCGCGGCCGACCGCTACAGCGCGCGTGCCCTGCTGTTCGTCGGGCTCGCTCTGCTGATAGCCGCCGATTTGCTGCTGGCGCTTGTCTCTTCACCGCTCGGCGCGTTCGCGGGTGCGTCGCTGTGGGGCTTGCATATGGCCTTCACCCAGGGACTGTTGGCTAAGCTGGTCGCCGACACCGCGCCGGCTGATCTGCGCGGGACCGGGTTCGGCATATTCAGTCTGGTGAACGGCGGTGCGCTGCTGCTGGCGAGCGTGATTGCCGGATTGCTCTGGAGCACGCTCGGACCATCGTTCACCTTCCTGGCCGGCGCGGGCTTTGCGGGCATTGCGGCTTTAGGGTTGCTGGTCTCCCTTTGGCTTCGGAAACCTCGTCATGCCCAGTAGGCATCGCGCGATGCATCTGCACCAGGAGAACAAATCATGAATTCCAAACAGCCTGATTCGGTGAGGTAAACCCCCGGCTTTGCCGGGGGACTCCGTTAGGTTTGACCGTTCCGGTGGTCATTAACGAGTAACGTTAAAACTTGGCTACATTATTCCCTCCCCCTTGCAGGGGGAGGGTTAGGGTGGGGGTAGAAATTCAAGCACGGATGCAGTCAAAAGTTTGTACCCCCATCCCAACCTTCCCCCTGATAGGGGGAAGGAGTGGAAACCAGCCGCCTTGGGCGGCTCATGGTTTTATCAGCGCCTTTGAGGCGCTCACCCAATAAGCCTCCGGCTTTGCCGGAGGTAATTTAACTTAACTGGCACGACATGACAGGGCTCACGCAGGCCGAGGTGGACGATCGGCTTCGCGCGGAAGGCTACAACGATTTGCCGGGAAGCCATCGGCGCACCACGCTGACGATCGCGCTCGCCAGCATCGCGTGGTTCGAATGGTTCAAGCTGATACACAAACCACGGTTTGGATAAATTTTGCTTCGATACGCGCCATAGGCTTTGGCGTCCCTGCCTGTTCAGATATCCAAACATGGCGCTTGATGCCAGCTTCTGCGGACCTTGAGAATATTAAATAAACAGGGGGCTGAATCAGCCCCCGTTTCATTGATACGTTACCCCGACTAATTCTGCTCAGTACGGTGGGAATTGGAATTTATCAAGGGCGCCACCCGACAGACTTTATTCCTCGCTATCATTTTTCTACTGTTCCCCGAAATATCTGGCTATTCATAACAAACAACTTTAGCTTGTTTGTGCAATTCATTGCTTTTTAAGCCTATTTGTTTTTCCTTAACTTCCTGCGCTAACCCCTTGTCCCGTAAAGAAAAAAGCTGTTTTTCTGCTTGACTGCCCGGTTTTTTTTCAATATAGTGGGCCTAAGTGGTAAAAAGTGGGTAAAAGTGGGAGGTTAGGGGATGTTTCAAGGGGCGGCACAACTCAATCTGGACAGCAAAGGCAGGCTCGCGATTCCGGCACGGCATCGCGACATGCTGCTCAGCACTTGCGCGGGAAGCCTGGTGCTGACCGCCGATGCCGACGGATGCCTGTTGCTGTATCCGCAGCCCGAGTGGCAACCGATCCGCGACAAGCTGCTCAAGCTTTCCGCGCTCAATCCGAAAATCCGCGCCTTGCAACGCCGCCTGATCGGTTATGCCGAAGATGTGGTGATGGATGGCGCCGGGCGCGTGCTGATTTCTCCAACCTTGCGCAGTTACGCCGCGCTTGACAAGCGCGCGATGCTGGTCGGCCAGGGCAATAAATTCGAATTGTGGGATGAGGCGAAATGGCAGGCGCAGCAGGAAGCCGGCTTATTTTTCATGGAGGGGGAGTTGCCGCCCGAACTCGAAGGCTTTTCTTTATGAGTGAGGGCCTGGCCCACACCACCGTTTTACTGAATGAAGCTGTCGAAGCGCTGGCGATCAAACCGGATGGCATTTATGTAGATGGCACGTTCGGGCGCGGCGGGCACAGCGCGCTGATACTGGAGCGGCTCGGCAGCAACGGCAGGTTGATTGCGCTGGACAAGGATCCGGCGGCGGTGGCGGCAGGTAAGGCATGGCGCGATGCGCGCTTCCAGATGGTGCATCGCGGCTTCGCGAAGTTGGCGGAGGTGCTGAGCGAGCTGGGTGTGGCGAAGGTTGACGGCGCGACACGGCGTTGCGAAGCATCCGGGGCGGGAGCGCCGTCATCCACCTTCTCCCGCACCGGAGGGCTCTGCCCCACCGTGTTGAAGGTGGATGGCATCCTGCTGGACCTGGGCGTGTCATCCCCTCAGCTGGATGATGCGGCGCGCGGTTTCAGTTTTCGCTTCGATGCGCCGCTGGATATGCGCATGGATACCAGCAGCGGGATGACCGCGGCGCAGTGGCTGGCGACGGTGGATGAGGCTTTACTGGCGGAGGTGATACGTGATTACGGCGAAGAACGGTTTGCTAAGCAGATTGCAAGGGCGGTTGTTGCGGCGCGCGCAATCGAACCCATCAACACCACGCGGCAACTCGTCGAGCTGGTTGGTAAAGCGGTACGCACTCGTGAGCCCGGGCAGAATCCGGCGACGCGCACCTTTCAAGCTATACGGATTTATCTCAACGAGGAACTCGAAGAGCTTGCGCGGGTGTTGCCAGAATGTGTGACGCATATGCAAACCGGAGGCAGGCTGGTGGTAATCAGTTTCCATTCGCTGGAGGACCGCATCGTGAAGCACTTCATGCGTGATATGGCTGAAGGCGACAAATTGCCGCGCAATGTGCCGATACGCGCCAGCGAGGTGCCGCGCGGCAGGCTGAAGCTGGTCGGCAAGGCGGTGCGCGCCGGTGAGGCAGAGTTGCAGGCTAATCCGCGCGCACGCAGCGCGGTGATGCGGGTGGCGGAGCGCAGCGATGTTGCCTAGCGGCAACGCGCTGAATGTACTGCTGCTGCTGGCCGTGGTGATGTGCGCGCTGAGCGTGGTCACATCCCAGCACAAGGCGCGCAAGCTGTACATCCTGTTGCAGCAGGAAAAAGAACACGCGCAGCAGATGGATGTGGAATGGGGGCAGCTGCAATTGGAGCAAAGCACCTGGGCTGCACCGGCACGGGTGGAAAAAATTGCGGCGCAACAGTTGCAGATGCAGCTGCCCAAAAGCGGGCAGATTCAATTCATACGGGTAGAGCCTAACGAGCATGGCAAAGATGCCGCCCCTGAGAATGAAACCAGCCATGCCCGTTCCCCTCTCCCCAAACCTCTGGTTGAAACAACTAGCCATTCGACTAGGCTGCAAATATCCGCAGCCAAGTCGCTGGTTATCCCGCAAGCGGGCGAGGGGGCAAACGAATCGCAACGCGAATTTCACATTTACGGCCATATAGATAAACAACCATGAATTACGCGGTCAACGCACCTCCAGACATCACGGCGAAATTGCCCGGATGGCGCGCCGCCGTGTTGTTTGCGGGGTTGCTGGCCGGGCTGGCAGGATTGCTCGGGCGCGGCGTGTATCTGCAAGGGATACACAACGACTTTCTGCAGAAAAAAGGCGATGCGCGCTACAGCCGCGTGATCGAAGTCAGCGCGCATCGCGGCATGATCACTGATCGCAACGGGGAACCGCTGGCAGTCAGCACGCCGGTGGAATCGGTGTGGGCAAGCCCTGCGGATGTGGAAGTCGACAGGCGGCAAGTTAAACAATTGGCGCTGATACTCGGTATGGACGTGGAAGAGCTGAAAAATCGTCTGTTCGACACCTCGCGTGATTTCGTCTATCTCAAGCGTCATCTTCCTCCCGACCAGGCCGAGAAAGTGGTCAGCCTGAATCTTTCGGGTGTTTCGTTGCAGCGCGAATACCGCCGCTTTTACCCGGCGGGCGATGAGGCCGCGCAGACGCTGGGCTTTACCGGACAGGACGACAACGGGCAGGAAGGGCTGGAGCTGGCCTTTCAGGAGCATCTGGCCGGCAAACCGGGCAGCCAGCGTGTCATCAAGGACCGGCGCGGACACATCGTCGAGGATGCCGGCAGCCTGCATGCGCCCAAGCCGGGCGGCGACATCGCGCTCAGCCTGGACAGCAATCTGCAGCACCTCGCCTTTCGCGAGCTGGAAAGCGCCGTCAGGCAGCATAAAGCCAAGGCGGGTGCGGTGGTGGTTCTCGATGCGCGCAGCGGCGAGGTGTTAGCGCTCGCCAACTATCCCGCCTATAACCCCAACAATCGTAACAACACCAGCGTCAAGGCGATGCGCAACCGCGCCATCGCCGATCTGTTCGAGCCCGGTTCGACGATGAAACCGTTCACCGTGGCGACGGCAATCGAGACGGGCAAGGTAAACCCCAATACCATCATAGATACCGAGCGCGGCGTGCTGACCGTCGGCAACAGGAAGATTCACGACTCGCATCCGGAATCGATGTTGACCGTGGCGCAAATCATCCAGAAATCCAGCAATGTCGGCGCGGCCAAGATCGCCTTGTCGCTGAAATCCGGCACGTTGTGGCAAAGCTTCGCGGACAGCGGCTTCGGCGCGCAGACCGGCAGCAATTTCCCGGGCGAAGCGCCGGGCAAACTGCGCGATCCGGATAGCTGGCTGCCGATAGAAAAAGCCACGATGTCATATGGGCACGGTATTTCGGTGAACCTGCTGCAATTGGCTCGCGCCTATACCATCTTTGCCAGCGATGGCGAATTGAAGCCGATCTCGCTGTTAAGGCTGGATACCCCGGCGACGGGAAGAAAGGTGTTTTCCGGTCACACCGCGCGTGCCATGCGCAACATGCTGGAATTGGCGGTGCAGCCGGGCGGAACGGCACCGTTGGCCCAGGTGGCGGGCTACCGGGTGGCAGGCAAGACAGGAACCTCGCACAAGCTGGAGGGTGGTGTTTATGTCGATCGTTATGTCGCCACTTTTGTCGGGTTCGCGCCAGCGTCGAACCCGCGACTGGTGGTGGCGGTAATGATCGATGAGCCCAGTAACGGCCTGTATTACGGCGGCGTGGTTGCCGCGCCGGTGTTCAGCAAAGTGACGGGTGCGGCGTTGCACGCGCTCAATGTGCCGAATGATGCGCCGCTGGATAATGTCATCGCGGCTCCGGTGGATATCGTCAGGGAGGAAGTCTGATGTTCCCTCTCGAACAATTGAACAGGCTGAAAGTGCCGATTACGCACCTGGTTTCTGACAGCCGCGCGGTGCGGCAGGGCGATACCTTCGTCGCCTATCCGGGTGAAAAAACGGATGGACGGCAGTTCATCGCCCAGGCGATTGCGCAGGGGGCGAACGCGGTGATCTACGAAAAGCTTTTATCCGGGCACCCGTTGGAGGCGCAGCATTTTGCCTGGAACGATGACTGGAAAATTCCCAATGTCGCGGTCAGCGACCTGCGCCACAAGGCGGGCTGGCTGGCAGACGCGGTATATGGCGCGCCTTCGGAAAAATTGTGGATGGTGGGCATTACCGGAACCAACGGCAAGACTTCGACCTGTCACTGGATTGCACAGGCATTGAGCGATGCCGGAAAATCAACGGCATTGATCGGCACCCTGGGCAATGGTTTTACGGGGGGCAGCGGATTTCCCGGCGTGCTGCAACCCAGTGACAACACCACCCCGGATGCGATTCGCGTGCACAACCTGCTTGGCGAATATCTGCATGACGGCGCGCATGCGGTGGCGATGGAAGTATCCTCGCATGCGCTGGCGCAAGGGCGGGTGAACGGGGTGCGTTTCGATGTGGCCTTGCTGACCAACCTGAGCCGCGACCATCTCGATTATCACGGCGACATGGAAAGCTACGCGGCAAGCAAACGCAAGCTGTTCGACTGGCAGCATCTGAAATTCGCCGTATTGAACCTTGAGGACGCATTCGGGGCAGAACTTGCCGGGCAATTGGGGGATGCGGCTGTTGAAGTCATCGGCTACGGCATGACCGATGCCGCAATGCAACTGGCCGAACGCCTCGGCCTGCGCATGGTGTATGGCAATCTGGCCGGGATGAGCGGGCAGGGATTGCGTCTGGATGTCCATACGAGCTGGGGTGGGGCGCAAATTAACAGTGCGCTGGTCGGGCGGTTTAACGCGGCAAATCTGCTGGGGGCTCTGGCGGTGCTGCTGGTGAGCGATATAAGCCTGATCGATGCCGCGCAGTCATTGGGCAGGGTGCAGCCGGTCGCCGGGCGCATGCAGCGGGTGAGTGGAGCGGGACAACCGACGGTCATCGTGGATTACGCGCATACGCCGGACGCGCTGGAAAAAGTATTGCTGGCATTGCGCGAAGTGGGAGCTTCCCAGGCTGACAAACACGGGGGCGGCAAGCTGATTTGCGTGTTTGGCTGCGGCGGCGATCGCGACCGCGGCAAGCGCGCCATGATGGGTGTCGTCGCGGAGAGATTTTCCGATCATTGCATAGTCACCAGCGACAATCCGCGCAGCGAAAATCCGCAGCACATCATTGCCGAAGTGGTCGGCGGCATGAGCGCGAAAAATCACGAGATCATCGTCAATCGTGCCGTTGCCATCGAACGCGCGATCGGCATGGCGCAGCAATGCGACACCGTGCTGGTGGCGGGCAAGGGGCACGAGGATTATCAGGAAGTCAACGGGGTCAGGTATCCGTTCAGCGATGCCGAGGTTGCGCAACAGGCGCTGGATATATGGCAGTCACTGCAACCGTCCCGGAACAAGCCCCGGGGGAACGCATGATGCTGCTATCGCAAGCCGCGCAGGTGCTCAACGGCCGTCTGGCCGGACCTGATGTGCGCTTCGCTGCGGTCTCGACCGACAGCCGGAAAATAATGGCCGGCGATCTGTTCATCGCGCTGCGCGGCGAACATTTCGACGGCTGCGAGTTTGTCGCAACCGCGATGCAGTCCGGTGCCGCAGCAGCGATGGTCAACGCGGACAGCTACAGGATCGAGGATAGAGGAGCGAGGATCGAGCAAGAAGCCGGGAGCGATGCTCCCCCCTCAATCCTCAATCCTCAATCCCGAATCCTGAATCCTGATTTCCCGATCCTGCTCGTGGAAGATACCCGCATCGCGCTGGGGCAATTGGCAGCGTATTGGCGCAGGCAGTTCGATATTCCGCTGGTGGCGATCACCGGCAGCAACGGCAAGACCACGGTCAAGGAAATGCTTGCCGGCATCCTGCGGGAAGCGGCAGGCAGCGACGAAGCGGTATTGGCGACCAGGGGAAATTTGAATAACGATATCGGCATGCCGCTGACGCTGTTGCAACTGAACGCGCAGCATCGCTACGCGGTGATCGAGATGGGCATGAATCATCCCGGCGAAATCGATTATCTGACGCGCATTGCCGCACCGGATGTCGCGCTGATTACCAACGCCAGCGGCGCGCATCTGGAAGGGCTGGGCTCGGTGGAAGCCGTGGCGCGTGCCAAGGGGGAGATATTTGCCGGGCTTAAGAGCCATGGCGCAGCGGTGATCAACGCCGATGATGCGCATGCGCCGCTGTGGCGCACTCTCGCAGAGGCACATCAATTGCTCGAATTCGGCCTGGATATCAACGCCGATGTGAGCGGGACGTGGCATCCAAACAATGGTCATCCGAACGGTTACGGTTTGCAGCTCGAAGTGACTGCGCCGCAGGGAAAGTTTGCCGTCAGATTGCAGGTGCCCGGTGTGCACAACGCGCGCAACGCATTGGCCGCCACGGCGGCGGCAAGCGTGCTGAACGTGCCGCTGGAAGCCGTCGTTGCGGGTCTGGAAAAATTCAGTGGCGTGGCCGGGCGCTTACAGCGCAAGGCGGCGCGGCATGGCGCGACCTTGATCGACGACACCTACAACGCCAATCCCGCCTCGCTACGCGCCGCGATCAGCGTGCTGGCCCAAAGCGGTGCAGGAAAGCCCGGCGGCAGGCGCGTGCTGGTACTGGGCGATATGGGCGAACTGGGCGAAAACGCCGCCGCCTTCCATGCTGAAATCGGCAGCGAAGCGCGCCGCGCCGGGATTGAAAAACTTTATGCGCTGGGTCCGCTGAGCGGCAACGCGGCGCGCGAATTCGGCAGCGGCGCGCAACACTTCGAGCGTATCGAAGATTTGCTGGATGCCTTGGAAAAGGAACTGGACGCGGACACTACCGTGCTGGTGAAGGGTTCGCGCTTCATGAAGATGGAGCGCGTGGTGGAATATTTAGTAGTAGGGCGGGACACACCCGCCGCTGCTTCGAACGTTGAAATGGCGGGTGTGACCCGCAAACCGGCGGGTGTGACCCGCCCTACGGGAGTCAATAAATGTTATTAGCGCTCACACAATGGCTGGCACAGGACATCCGGTTTTTCAGCGTGTTCAATTACATCACGCTGCGCGCCGTGATGGCGGCGATGACCGCGCTGTTCATTTCATTTCTGGTCGGGCCGGCGATGATACGCAAACTGGCCGCCTACAAGATCGGGCAAGCGGTGCGCAGCGATGGGCCGCAAACCCATCTGGTCAAGGCCGGCACCCCGACGATGGGCGGCGCACTGATCCTGACCTCGATCGTAATCACCACCCTGCTGTGGGGCGATTTGCACAATCATTACGTGTGGGTGGTGCTGCTTTCCACGCTCGGTTTCGGCGTGATCGGCTGGGTGGACGATTACCGCAAGGTGGTTCATCGCAACCCCAAGGGTCTGTCGGCCAGGGCCAAGATGTTCTGGCAATCCATTATCGCGCTGATTGTCGGCGCCTATTTATGGAATGTCGCCAGCCTGCCCGCGCATACCGAACTCATCGTGCCGTTCCTGAAGTTTCTGGTGCTCCCGCTTTCGGCGTTCCTGTTTATCGCGCTGACCTATCTGGTCATCGTCGGCACCAGCAACGCGGTGAATCTGACCGACGGGCTGGACGGGCTGGCGATCATGCCCACCGTGCTGGTAGGCGGCGCGCTGGCGCTATTTGCTTACGTGGCGGGCAACGCGGTGTTCTCGAAATATCTCGGTATCCCGTACATCCCGGGTGCGGGCGAGCTGGCGATATTCTGCAGTGCGATTGCCGGCGCAGGGCTGGCTTTTCTGTGGTTCAACGCCTATCCCGCCGAAGTGTTCATGGGCGATGTCGGCGCGCTGGCGCTCGGCGCGGCGCTCGGCACCGTGGCGGTGATCGTGCGCCAGGAACTGGTGCTGTTCATCATGGGCGGCGTGTTCGTGGTCGAGGCGGTCTCGGTGATGATCCAGGTGGCCTCGTTCAAGCTCACCGGCAAGCGCGTGTTCCGTATGGCGCCGCTGCACCATCACTACGAGTTGAAGGGCTGGAAAGAGACGCAGGTCGTGGTGAGGTTCTGGATCATCACGATGATATTGGTATTGATCGGTTTGGCGACGTTGAAGTTGAGGTAGAGATGAGCAGGTAGCTCGTAGCAAGTAGCAGGTAGCTAATAAGGTGCGCGCTTCGCGCGCGGCAATTTAAAGCTACTGGCTACCCGCTACAAGCTACAAGCTTTTAGGAGATACATTGAAACAATGGGCTGACAAAAAGGTGCTGGTGCTCGGTCTCGGTGAGACCGGCCTGTCGATGCTGCGCTGGCTGAGTGCGCAGGGCGCGCGCCTGCGCGCCGCGGACAGCCGCAGCAAACCGCCCGGTGCAGCCGATGCGGAGCGCTATGTCGATGCCGGACAGATTTTTTGCGGTGCATTCAGCGACGCACTGCTGGAAGGGATTGAATTGATCGCCATCAGCCCCGGTGTGCCGCTGCGCAACGCAGTTGTGGCAACAGCAGTGGCGCGCGGCATTCCGGTCGTCGGCGACATCGAGCTGTTCGCGCAACAGCTCAGGATTCAGGATTCAGGATTCAGGGCTAAAGTCATCGCCATCACCGGCGCGAACGGCAAGACTACCGTGACCAGCATGGTGGAACATTTGTGCAGGGCGGCGGGCAGGGATGCAGTCGCGGCGGGCAACATCTCCCCGGCGGTGCTGGACGTCGTGCTGGAGCGCAACGCCAAACAGCCGGAAATATGGGTGCTGGAGCTGTCCAGCTTTCAACTGGAAACCACCTTCAGCCTGAATGCGGATGCCGCCACGGTGCTGAATGTCAGCGAGGATCATCTGGACCGCTACGCCGGCATGGATGAGTACGCGGCGGCCAAGGCGCGCATCTTTCAGGGCAGCGGCGTGCAGGTGCTGAATCGCGATGATGCGCGCAGCATGGGCATGGCAATGCCCGGGCGTAAGGTGGTGACATTCGGGCTAACCCCTTCCGGCCTCCCCTTGTCAGGGGAGGAGAATGACGCTTGGGGTATTGAACATGATGCGAGCGACATCTGGCTGATGCAGGGAAAACAACGCTTGCTCAAGGCGGGCGAGTTGCAGGTCGCCGGGTTGCACAATGCCGCCAATGCGCTGGCCGCGCTCGCGCTATGCCGCGCGATCGATTTGCCGCTGCCGGTGCTGCTCGAAGCGCTGCGCAGCTTCAGGGGCTTGCCGCACCGGGTGGAACGCGTGGCCGAGATCGGCAATGTCACCTATTACGACGATTCCAAGGGCACCAATGTCGGCGCGACCATTGCCGCGCTGCAAGGGCTGGGCGGTATGACACGGTGCGCGCAAGCGTCCGGTGCGGGAGTGCCGCCCTCCCGCAAAATAGTGCTGATCGCGGGCGGCGAGGGCAAGGGGCAGGATTTTGCGCCGCTCAATCCGGTTGTGGCGATGCATGCCCGTGCGGTGGTATTGATCGGGCGTGACGCAGCAAAGATTGCATCCGCCCTGGATGGTTGCGGTGTGACGGTGGTGCGCGCCAAAGACATGAGCGACGCCGTGCAACAGGCTTCGCGTCTGGCGCACAGTTGCGACGCGGTGCTGCTGTCCCCGGCCTGCGCCAGTTTCGACATGTTCCGCAATTACGCGCATCGCGCCGAAATGTTTGTGCAGGCAGTGCATGAGCTAACTCCCCCCAACCCCCCCTTGTCAGGGGGAGAGGCAATCAAGGAGGGCGCATGGTCTCGCTAGCACCCGCAAGGAGTACGCCGAAGGGTGCCCGGGAGGTTCCCCCCCACCCTTTCGCAGTCAAGACGCGCACCCGCACGCCGCAGGCTCAATTCGACGAGTTGCTGCTATGGGTGTTGACCGGTTTGATCGCGCTCGGCCTGGTGATGGTGTATTCATCCTCGATCGCCACGGCGGAAGCCAACAAATTTACCGGTTACCAGCCGACGTATTATCTGCTGCGGCATGGGGCGTACATCTGTGTGGGCTTGATTGCAGCGTTGTTTGCCTTTCAGGTGCCGGTGCAGATGTGGCAAAGCAACGCGCCCTACCTGTTCCTGTTCGGGGCAGCCTTGCTGATGCTGGTGCTGATTCCGGGTCTCGGGCGCGAAGTAAATGGCAGCCGCCGATGGCTGTCTCTTCTTGTCATCAATCTGCAACCTTCCGAATTGATGAAGCTGTTCGCGGTGCTGTATGCCGCCGACTATACGGTACGCAAGGGCAAGGTCGGCCACCTGTTCAGCAAGGCTTTCGTGCCGATGTTCGCGGTGATGCTGCTGGTTGGCTGGCTGTTGCTGCTTGAACCCGACATGGGTGCGGTCGTGGTGATCTGCACGATCGCGCTGGCCACGCTGTGGCTGGGCGGCTTCAACCTCAGTGTGTTTGCCGGCCTGATCGTGGCCTTGCCGCTGGGGTTTGCGGCATTGACCGTTTTTTCGCCCTACCGGATGCAGCGCGTCATCGGCTTCATGGATCCGTGGGCCGATCCTTACGGCAAGGGCTATCAACTGAGCCACGCGCTGATCGCCTTCGGGCGCGGCGAATGGTTCGGCGTGGGGCTGGGCGGCAGCGTGGAAAAATTGTTCTACCTGCCGGAAGCGCATACCGACTTCCTGATGGCAGTGATTGCGGAAGAGCTCGGCTTGGTCGGCGTGGCAGCGGTAATCGCGCTGTTCGCGCTGCTGGTGGTGCGTGCTTTCCAGATTGGCCGCTATGCCGCGTTTCTCGAGCGCAACTTCGCCGCGCTGGTTGCGCAGGGCATCGGCGTGTGGATCGGCATCCAGGCGGTGATCAACATCGGCGTGAATATGGGCGTGTTGCCGACCAAGGGATTGACCCTGCCGTTCCTCAGCTTCGGCGGCAGCGGCCTGGTGGTGAACTGCATTGCGGCCGCATTGCTGCTGCGAGTCGATTATGAGAACCGGCGCATTGCGCGGGGGTTGCCGATATGAATCAGGAATCAGGAATCAGGAATCAGGAATCAGGGGTTCTGTTGCGGCTGCGCCGCAGTCTTGATATATCGTTCCGCGCAGCGGCACACAACAATCTGATTCCTGATTCCTGTTCTCTGATTCCTGTGCCGGGAGGCACATTATGAGCAGCTCGATCCTCATCATGGCGGGCGGTACCGGCGGACACATCATGCCGGGACTGGCCGTCGCCGACGTGCTGCGCGCGCAGGGCTGGCAGGTTGCCTGGCTGGGAGCGCCGGGCAGCATGGAGGCGGAACTGGTGCCGAAGCACGGTTATGAAATGGCATGGGTACGCTTTTCGGGTGTGCGCGGCAAGGGTCCTTTACGCAAGCTGATGTTGCCGTTCAATCTGCTGACCGCATTGTGGCAAAGCGCAGCCGCAATATTCCGCCACCGGCCCGATGTGGTGCTGGGCATGGGCGGTTACATCACTTTCCCGGGCGGGCTGATGGCGGCATTGCTGCGCCGCCCGCTGGTGATCCACGAACAGAATTCCATCGCCGGGTTGAGCAACCGGGTGCTGGCGCGATTCGCGCGAAAAGTGCTGAGCGGTTTTCCGGATGTGTTGCCCAAAGCCGAGTGGTGCGGCAATCCGGTGCGCAATAGCATCGCAAATTTGCCGGAACCCCGGCAGCGCTATGCAGCGCGTAGCGGCAAGCTGAATGTGCTGGTAGTGGGGGGCAGCCTGGGAGCCAGGGCGATCAACGAAGTCATGCCGCAGGCGCTCGCATTGCTGCCGGAAGATGTGCGTCCCAATATTCTGCACCAGGCAGGAAAACAGCATTTCGAGGCAGTTCAAAAGTTATACCGGCAGGCCGGAATACCGGCCGAGATACGCCCCTTTCTTGACGACATGGCCGCCTGTTACGCGAATGCCGATGTGGTGATTTGCCGCGCCGGCGCACTGACCATAGCGGAACTGGCGGCGGCGGGCGTGGCGAGCATATTGATCCCGTTTCCGTTTGCGGTGGACGATCACCAGACGCATAACGCCCGATTCCTTAGCGAGCAGGGCGCGGCTGTGCTGTTGCCGCAGAGCGAATTGAGCGCGGAAAAACTGGCGCAGTTGCTGCGCGGGTTGATGGAAGGCGAACGGGGCCGCGAAAAATTGCTGGCGATGGCACTACAGGCGCGCAGCCTGGCAAAGCGAGATGCGGCGCAACAAGTGGCGCAGGTATGCGCAGGACTGGCAGAGGCATGAAATTGGCAAATACATTCAGTCCACGAAAAACACGAAAAGCACGAAAGCAACATCTCGCGCTGCCAACGGTTTGTTCGTGTCATTTCGTGTGTTTCGTGGACAAGTGAGGCTCCAGGATGAAACATAAAGTCAAACACATCCATTTCGTCGGTATCGGCGGCTCCGGCATGAACGGCATTGCCGAGGTACTGCTCAATCTCGGCTTTCAGGTGAGCGGCTCGGATCTGAGTGCCAACAGCGTGACCAGACGCCTCAAGAAACTCGGTGCTACCGTGTATCTTGGCCATGACGAACAGCATCTGACCGCTGCCGATGCGGTGGTGGTTTCGACTGCCGTGAAACCGGACAACCCCGAGGTGATGGCGGCGCGCGCGCGCCGCATTCCGGTCGTTCCGCGCGCGATGATGCTGGCCGAGTTGATGCGCTTGCGCCAGGGTATCGCGGTGGCCGGTACGCATGGCAAGACCACGACCACTTCTCTGGTTTCCAGCGTGCTGGCCAGGGGCGGCTTCGATCCGACCTTTGTGATCGGCGGCAAGCTGAACAGCAGCGGCACCAATGCCAGGCTGGGCACCGGCGAATTCATCGTGGTCGAGGCGGACGAGTCGGATGCATCGTTTTTGTATCTGCAACCGATACTTGCGGTGATCACCAATATCGATGCCGACCACATGGAAACCTACGGGCACGATTTCGGGCGGCTCAAGCAGGCGTTCGTGGATTTCGTCGAGCATTTGCCGTTCTATGGCATGGCCATGCTGTGTATCGACGATGCCAATGTGCGCGAGATTCTGCCGCGCATCAGCAAGCCGGTGATGACTTACGGGTTCAGCGAAGACGCACATATCCGCGCGGTGAATGTGCGCCATCAGGGCGGGCAGATGCACTTTACCGCGCAGTGCAGGCAGAACGGAACCCCTAAGGATCTGGACATTACGCTGAATCTGGCCGGGATGCACAACGTGCTGAACGCGCTGGCGGCGATTGCGATCGCCCTGGAAGTGGGTGTGGCAGATGACGCGATTGTCGCGGCGCTGGCGGAATTCCAGGGTGTGGGCAGGCGGTTCCAGCGGTACGGTGAGATCCCTCTCCCCAACCCTCTCCCGCAAGCGGGCGAGGGGGCAAACGTCGCTGCCGCAGGCGGCAGCTTCACTTTAATTGACGACTACGGACATCACCCGGTGGAAATGCAGGCCACGCTGGCCGCGGTGCGCGGCGCATTTCCCGGCAGGCGTCTGGTGCTGGCGTTCCAGCCGCACCGTTTTACCCGTACCCGCGACCTGTTTGAGGATTTCGTGAAAGTGCTGTGCAGCGTCGACGCGCTGGTGCTGGCGGAAGTGTATGCGGCAGGGGAACCTCCGATAGTCGCGGCGGACGGGCGCGCGCTGATGCATGCCTTGCGGGTGGCGGGGCAAAACGAAGCCGTGTTTGTCGAAAATATACAGGATATGCCGCAGGCCATCATGCAGATGGCGCGCGATGGCGATGTGGTCGTCACGATGGGGGCGGGTTCGATCGGCGGCATACCGAATAAGTTGCTGGGAAGAAATGACGGCGATGCAACGGGGCAAATGCCGGTGTTTCAGAAGACAGAGGACAGATGATAGTGTCAAAAGATAGAAGACAGAAGACAGAAGACAGAGGCTTGGTTGCCGCTGGGCGGCAATCTTTTGATAAAGATGCGGCGGAGCCGTTCGACACTCTGTCCTCTGTCCTCTGTCCCCTGTCATCTGAATTGCGCGGAACGTTGAGCCACAACGTGCCGATGAGCAGGCACACCAGCTGGCGTGCAGGCGGCGTGGCGGAGCGCATGTACCAGCCGGCCGATCTGGACGATTTGCTGGTGTTCCTGCGCGGCTTGCCGGCCGACGAGCAACTGTATGTGGTCGGGCTAGGCAGCAACTTGCTGGTGCGCGACGGCGGATTGCGCGGCACGGTGCTGCTGTTGCATGGCGCGCTATGTGAACTGCGCCTGGAAGATGATGGCAGCGTTTATTGCGAGGCAGGGGTGCCCGGTGCCAAGCTGGCGCGCTTCGCCGCCCTGCACAATTTGCGCGGCGCGGAATTCTGTGCCGGAATTCCCGGCACGGTCGGCGGCATGCTGGCGATGAATGCGGGCTGCTACGGCAGCGAGACCTGGGAAAAGGTGTTGCGCGTGCTGGTGGTCGACCGGAGCGGTGCGTTGCGTGAACGGACCCCGGCAGATTATGAGATCGGTTATCGGCACGTAACGAGGATCGAGGATCGAGGAGCGAGGAGCGAGGGAGTCGGAGAGCGATCTGGTTTTTCTCAATCCTCAATCCCCGATCCTCGATCCTCGGAAGAATTCTTCGTCGCCGCATGGTTGAAGTTCGAAGCGGGCGACGGCGACATTGCGCGGCAGGAGATCAAGGCGCTGCTCGGTAAGCGCATCGCCAGCCAGCCGCTGAATTTGCCCAATGCCGGATCGGTATTCCGCAATCCGCAAGGCGATCATGCTGCGCGGCTGATCCAGCAATGCGGGCTGAAGGGCAGGCGCATCGGCGGCGCGCAGGTGTCGGAGAAACACGCCAACTTCATCGTGAACACGGGCAAAGCGACGGCGGCGGACATCGAGAACATGATTAACGAAGTGCAGGCAGTGGTGCAGCAGCAGACCGGCATCGACCTGCATCCGGAAGTAAGAATAGTTGGCGAGTACAAATGATGAATACTGAATCCCGAATCCTGAATCCTGAATCCTTCGGCAAGGTCGCGGTATTGTTCGGCGGCAAATCCGCCGAGCGCGAGGTGTCGCTGAAAAGCGGCGCGGCGGTGCTGGTGGCGCTGTTGCGCAGCGGGGTGGATGCGCACGCGTTCGACCCTGCGGTGCAGGACCTGCAGGCATTGCGCGACGAGGGATATGACCGCGCTTTCATTGCATTGCACGGGCGTTTCGGCGAGGACGGCACGGTGCAGGGCGCGCTGGAATTGCTGGGCATTCCCTATACCGGCAGCGGCGTGCTGGCTTCGGCGCTGGGCATGGACAAGTGGCGCACCAAGCTGGTGTGGCAGGCGGCGAAATTGCCCGTGCCGAATTATGCACTGCTGGACGAGCACAGCGACTGGGCAGGTGTCGTGCGGCAACTGGGCTTGCCGCTATTCGTCAAACCGGCCAATGAAGGTTCCAGCGTCGGTATCAGCAAGGTGAAAAAGGCCGGCGAATTGCGCAGCGCTTATCTGGCAGCCGCCAAACACGACAAACTGGTGCTCGCGGAAAGTTTCATCGGCGGCGGCGAATACACCGCGGCAATTCTGGGTGACCAGGCGTTGCCGGTGATCAAGATCGAACCGGCCAATGAGTTCTACGACTACGAGGCGAAATACCTGCGCGATGACACGAGTTACCTGTGTCCAAGCGGCCTGGGCGCGGCGCAGGAAGCCGAAATGCAGCGGCTGGCCAGGCAGGCCTTCGCGTTGATCGGCGGGCAGGGTTGGGGACGGGTGGATTTTCTGATGAGTGAAACGGGCCAGCCGTATCTGCTCGAAGTGAATACTTCGCCGGGCATGACCGATCACAGTCTGGTGCCGATGGCGGCACGCCATGCGGGGATGAGTTTCGAGCAACTGGTGCTGCGCATACTGGAGTTGGCGGGGATTAACAAATGATTTTGCGAGCATCCGCGTTGCAGATTGCCTGCTTACCCCATTGCACGTTTGTCCTTTCTCCCGCTTGCGGGAGAGAGTTAGAGAGAGGGATGTATGTGGAATAACGCACTATTGATACGCAATACCGCCAACGCGCTGATCATTTTTAGCGTGCTGGCGATGTTATATGGCGCAGCCTGGTACGTGATGCATTTGCCGGGATTGCTGCCGCTGCAAAGTGTGCGCCTGAGTGCGCCTCCGCAACGGGTTTCCGCAGCGGAGTTGTTGCGGGTGATGCGCAGCGAAGTGCGCGGGAATTTGTTTACCGTGAATATCGAGCGTCTGAGACAGTCATTTGAAAAATTGCCGTGGGTGCGCAGCGTCAGCATACGCCGTGAATTTCCACATCGCCTGGCGGTGCAATTGGAAGAGCATCAGGCAATGGCGCGCTGGAACAACAGCGCGCTGGTGAATCAGCAGGGTGAAACGTTTGTTGCGGGCAGCGACCAGGCGCTGCCGGGTTTTATCGGGCAGGAAGGGACATCGGCCGAGATTGCGCAGCACTATGCCCGATTCAATCAGCAGCTTGTTGCGCTGGGCCTGACGGTGGAGCAAGTCGCACTGTCGCCGCGGCATGCCTGGCAACTCCGCCTGAATAACGGCATGGTGCTGGAGCTGGGACGCGAGGACATGCAGCAACGTTTGGCAAGGTTCGTGGCGGTTCAGAGGACAGAGGACAGACGACAGATGACAGAGGACAGAAATACGGTGAAATATGTGGATTTGCGTTATCGCAACGGGTTTGCAGTCAGGCGGGCTACAAATGATAAAGGTTAGGTCGGAGGAGGTGCTGGCTGATGAATGGAGACAAACTTCTGTCCTCCGTCATCTGTCCTCTGTCTTCTGTCTTCTGGAACGGAGCAAGCAATGATTAGAAACAAGGAAAGCAAAAACCTGGTGGTCGGATTGGACATCGGCACGTCCAAGATCGTTGCCATCGTCAGCGAGGTCAAGCCGGACGGGACGCTCGAGGTGATCGGCATGGGGATGCACGAGTCTTCCGGCATGAAAAAAGGCATGGTGGTTAACATCGAAGCCACGGTGGGCGCGATCCAGCGCGCGCTGGAAGAGGCTGAGCTGATGGCGGACTGCAAAATTCTTGAGGTGCATACCGGCATCGCCGGCAGCCATATACGCAGCATCAATTCGCGCGGCATGGTGAAGATCAAGGAAAAAGAAGTTGCCGCTGCCGACATCGAACGCGTGATTGAGACTGCCAGTTCGATCAGCCTGCCGAGCGACCAGCAGATTCTGCACATTCTTGAACAGGAATTCAGCATCGATGGACAGGACGGAATCAAGAAACCGCTCGGCATGAGCGGAATGCGGCTGGATGCCGAGGTGCATATCGTCAGCGGCGCGGTAGCGGCGGTCCAGAACATCATGAAGTGCATCCATCGCTGCGGCCTGGAGGTCAACGAGCTGATTCTGCAACCATTGGCATCCAGCAAGGCGGTGCTTGCCGAAGATGAAAAAGAACTCGGGGTGTGCCTGGTGGACATCGGAGGCGGCACCACCGACATCGCGGTGTTCACCGGCGGGGCGATCAGGCATACCGCAGTGATACCGATTGCCGGAGACCAGATCACCAATGACATCGCGATGGCCCTGCGCACCCCGACCCAGGACGCAGAAGACATCAAGATCAAGCATGGCTGCGCACTTCGCCAACTGGCAGATAGCGGCGCAATCGAGGTGCCCGGCGTGGGCGAGCGGGGTCCGCGCATGCTGTCGCGCCAAACCCTGGCGGAAGTGATCGAGCCGCGCGTCGAAGAATTGTATTCGCTGGTGCAGCAGGAGTTGCGCCGCAGCGGCTTCGAGGATTTGCTGTCATCGGGCATCGTGATCACGGGTGGCAGCAGCTCCATGCAGGGCATGGTCGAGCTGGGCGAGGAAATTTTCCATCTGCCGGTACGCCTGGGCGCCCCGAAATACGTCGGCGGCCTGTCCGATGTGGTGAAAACGCCGCGCATGGCGACCGGCGTGGGGCTGCTGTTGTATGGCCTGGAGCACCATCAACGCAGGGAAGAAACGCGCATGCAATCGAATTCGTTTGGCGATGTGCTGGCAAGGATGAAAACGTGGTTGCAGAAAAATTTTTAGAGGTTGGTAGTTTGCAGGGGGCACAGGGTTGTAGTTTTTCAGTAATTTTATATAAAGGAGACGGCGATGTTTGAAATCGTGGAAGCACAAACTCAGGAGGCTGTGATCAAGGTGATCGGTGTAGGTGGTTGCGGCGGAAACGCCGTGGACCATATGATCGAGCAGGGTGTGCAGGGAGTCGAGTTCATCGTCATCAACACCGATGTGCAGGCTCTCAATCGCAGCAAGGCGCGCACCCAGTTGCAGATAGGCGCGGCCATCACCAAGGGCCTGGGCGCGGGTGCCAAACCGGCGGTCGGTCAGGCGGCGGCAGAAGAGGATCGCGTGCGCATCAAGGAAATGCTCAGCGGCGCGCACATGGTGTTCATCACTGCAGGCATGGGAGGCGGCACCGGAACAGGCGCTGCGCCTATCATCGCGCAAATTGCCAAGGAACTGGACATCTTGACCGTGGCGGTAGTCACCAAGCCGTTTACCTATGAAGGCAATCGGATGCGCTTCGCCAAGGCAGGTATCGAAGCGCTGCACGAGCATGTCGATTCGCTGATCATCGTGCCGAATTCCAAGTTGATGGAAGTGCTGGGCAATGATGTCACCGTGCCGGAAGCCTTCAAGGCCGCCAATGGCGTGTTGCAGGGCGCAGTGGCGGGAATTGCCGAAGTGATCAATGTGCCGGGTTTGATCAACGTTGACTTCGCCGACGTGCGCACCGTGATGTCGGAAAACGGCATGGCGATGATGGGTTCGGCGATTGCCTCAGGCCCGGATCGCGCGCGCATTGCGGCTGAACGCGCGATTGCCAGCCCGTTGCTCGAAGATGTGGATATGACCGGCGCGCGTGGCGTGCTGGTAAATATCACTTCTTCAAGCCAGCTGAAACTGAAAGAAATTGACGAGGTAATGGAATGCGTCAAATTTGCCGCAGAAGAAGCGACCGTGATCGTGGGTTCGGTATTCGATGAAACCATGGGAGACGAAATGCGGGTAACGGTCGTGGCGACCGGCCTCGGCGCACCGCTTGCGCGCAAGCAACCCAAGCCGGAGGTGGTGTATCGGGGTGAAGAAGCTTACCAGCGCACCGGTACGCATGATGAGCCGATCTCCAACGTGAATTACGGGGAGCTTGATACGCCGACCATCATGAGGAGCGGGCGCAGGGCAGCGGTAGATGCGATGGAAAAATCCGGAGTGGATACTTACGATATCCCGTCCTTTCTGCGCAAACAGGCGGATTAGATGCAGGATCGAGGATTGAGGATTGAGCAAAACACAGAGTAGCGTTTTCGAATTGCTCATCAAATCCCCTTTGGGGGCTGTGGTAGAATTACCCTATGATTCTAAAGCTTAAGATGCCAATGGTTAAGCAACGCACCTTGAAAAATTCCGTCAGCGTGACGGGAGTCGGCCTGCACAGCGGCGAAAAGGTCACGCTCGGTTTACGTCCGGCTCCGGTTAACGCCGGTATCGTATTCCGCCGTGTCGACGTGAAACCGGTCGAGGAAATTTGCGCGCGCGCAGAGGCGGTGCATGACACACGCCTGTCCACCTGTATGGAACAGAATGGCGTGCGAGTCTCCACCATTGAGCACCTGATGTCGGCGCTGGCCGGATTGGGTGTGGACAACGCATACATAGACCTGGATAGCGCGGAAGTGCCGATCATGGACGGCAGCGCCGGGACTTTCATCTTCCTGCTCCAGTCGGCGGGCATCGTCGAGCAATCCGCCGCCAAAAAATTTATCCGCGTGAAAAAAACCGTCGAGGTGAAGCAGGGCGACAAATGGGTGCGCTTTGAACCCTTCCACGGCTATAAATTGACGTTCACGATCGACTTTACACATCCGGTGTTCACCGGTGCCAGCCAGCATGTGGTGGTCGATCTGGGCGAAGAATCCTACGTGCGCGATATCAGCCGGGCACGGACCTTCGGCTTCATGCAGGATGTCGAAAATATGCGCGCGCAAGGCCTGGCCCTGGGCGGCAACCTGGACAACGCCATCGTGATGGATGAATACCGTGTGCTGAATGCGGACGGACTGCGTTTCGAGAATGAGTTCGTCAAACACAAGGTGCTGGACGCGATTGGCGATCTTTACCTGTTGGGGCACCCGCTGATCGGGGCGTTCTCCGGTTACAAATCAGGCCATGCCTTGAATAACGCCCTGCTGCGCGCACTGCTCGCGGACGAACAATCCTGGGAATTTGTCACCTTTGACAGCGTGGAAGAGGCTCCGGCATTCCTGCGCCTGCAATTGCAGACTGCCTGATCTAATAACAGCGTTACAAGCCCATGTTGATTCTGCGCCTGGTCATAGTTCTGGCTACCTTGCTGCTGGTGATTAACGGCGGGATGTATATCTTCACGCGCAATCGCCGTTATCTTGAATTCGCCCGGCAGACGCTGAGGTTTGTTGTGTTGCTGCTGCTGGTTTTCGCATTGCTGTTCATATTGGAGCGCTATGTGCTGGCAGGCTGGAAAGTTCTGGTGTAAAGGGGATTTTCCGAGGTTTCTACGCAACTGCCACGCTGATTGTATTGCGCAGGGGTATCTGGTCAGCCTTTTGTTTTGATCATTTTTTCCAGTGTAAGCTTGAGTATTGAATCATCCGGCAGGCTGCAACTGAGTTCATTCAGTGAGTTTTGTGCCATTTTGCCAAGTCTGCGAGGCGCGGGTTTGGGTGGGCTGTGATTGTAGGAAACTTGCACCTTGACGCGGATTCCGCTAATCTCACAGCCCCTGCCCCGTAACAGGGCAGCCAGTTCCGGGCCAAGTTGGCGCAATTTTGCCGCAATAGTGGCGTTGGCAACCGCGATGCTGAGCGTCCCCAGTTGCAGGCCCAGCACCTGGCTGGATTGGGCAAGATTAGGGGGGGCGACAGCAATAAAATGGTGTTGCAATACCTTTAACTCGTGCGCTTTTGTCAGTAGCGGACGGAGTTCCTGATTGCAGATTAGTAATGATTTGAGTTGATGCGTCATTAAGTATTACGATTACGCAAATAGGGGAAGATATGAATATTATTATAGTTTCCAATCGTTTGGCAAAAGCTCGCACCCGCAGCATTACGCTGGGCGGCAGACATTTACTGTTATTGATGCCGTTGCTGCTGGGATTGTTGCTGGTTGCTGCGTTTACGATGCAATATGTGCTGATACGTATTGCCCCTGAAAGCCTGGTTGATGATATGCGCACCCTGCTATCCGAGGTGCGCAGCGCGGAGCAACTGAAGCAGGAGTCCTATTTGCACAGCAGCCTTGATGCCATGGCGTCCAGGGTTGGTCAGATGCAGGCGCAGTTGCAGCGCCTGGACGTGCTGGGCGCGCGTTTGGCCAAGTTGTCCGGCATGAAGCCGGAAGAATTCCAGTTTGCCCAGCCGCTCGCCCAGGGCGGCCCGCTGGTGGTTTTGCCCATGCAGGGAATGTCGGTAACCAATCTGGACCAGCAACTGAGCAGATTGACCCAGGTGGTCAATGACCGCAGCGACAAACTGCTGGCCCTGGAAACCATGCTGTTGCAGAATCAATTGAGCCGTAAACTGCTTCCTTCTATCCCTCCCGTCAATGAGGCCGTGCATTCCTCGAATTTTGGCTGGCGAATAGACCCCTTTAACGGCACCGGCGCCATGCATGAAGGAGTGGATTACGTGGCGAACGCAGGAACACCGATTCATGCTTCGGCAGGTGGCGTGGTGGCATACTCGGATCTCCATCCCCAGTATGGTAATATGGTCGAGCTTGACCACGGTAAAGGCATCATCACCCGCTACGCGCATGCGTCGCGGCTGTTTGTGAAGGTCGGTCAGGTGGTGCGGCGCGGCGACAAGATTGCCGAGGTGGGGAGCACCGGACGTTCCACCGGCAACCACTTGCACTTTGAAGTACGCTATCAAGGCGTCGCCCAGAATCCGGTGCGTTTCCTGCAGAAATCCGCCAGCTAAACAGTGGGGGGCGAATCAGGTTAGGGTGAGGTAAGGGATTGCCTCACCCTTTATTATTTGTAGATGAGAAAACGAAAATTTTATGATTTCCAGTATGTTGAAAAGTGTTTTCGGCAGTCGCAATGACCGCCTGCTCAAACAGTATCGTTCCTCCGTACTTTCCATCAACAAGCTAGAAGCAGGCTTCTCCAGGCTGAGCGATGATGAATTACGCCAGAAAACCGACAGTTTCAGGCAGCGTTTTGCGCAGGGAGAGTCGCTTGATGCGCTGTTGCCGGAGGCGTTTGCCGTGGTGCGCGAAGCAAGTACCCGCGCGTTGGGGATGCGCCATTACGATGTGCAGCTGATCGGCGGGATGGTTTTGCATTACGGCAAGATTGCCGAAATGCGCACCGGCGAAGGCAAAACCCTGATGGCCACCCTGCCGGTTTACCTGAATGCGATTTCCGGCAAGGGCGTGCATGTCGTTACGGTGAACGATTATCTGGCCAGCCGTGATGCCGAGTGGATGGGCAAGGTGTATCGATTCCTCGGTTTGTCGGTGGGGGTGATCCTGTCGCAGATGCCGCATGAACAGAAGAAGGTCGCATACGCTGCCGACGTAACCTACGGCACCAACAACGAATTCGGTTTTGATTACCTGCGCGACAACATGGCGACGCATGCCGAGGAACGATACCAGCGCCCGCTCAACTATGCCATCGTGGACGAGGTTGACTCGATCCTGATCGACGAGGCGCGTACCCCGCTGATTATTTCCGGGCAGGCCGAAGACAATGTCGACATTTACGTGCGCATCGATAAGCTGGTTCCCCTGTTGCAGCGGCAAGCCGGGGAAGCCGAGGCAGAAGGTCCGGGTGATTTCAGCGTGGATGAGAAAAACCACCAGATATTGCTGACCGAATCCGGCCACGAACACGCCGAAAACATCCTTGCCCAGGCTGGCTTGCTGCCGGCCGGCGGCAGCCTGTACGACACCGCCAATATCACGCTGATCCACCATTTGTATGCGGCTTTGCGTGCGCACAACCTGTTTCACCGCGACCAGCACTACGTCGTGCAGAACGGCGAAGTCATCATCGTGGACGAATTCACCGGGCGGTTGATGGCCGGGCGGCGCTGGTCGGACGGCCTGCATCAGGCGGTGGAAGCGAAAGAGGGCGTGGCGATCCAGAAGGAAAACCAGACGCTGGCCTCGATCACCTTCCAGAATTATTTCCGCATGTATCACAAACTGGCCGGCATGACCGGCACCGCGGATACCGAGGCCTACGAGTTCCAGCAAATCTACGGCCTGGAAACCGTGATCATCCCGCCTAACCGCCCGACCATCCGCAAGGATATGATGGACAAGGTATACCTCACCGCCCCGGAAAAATATCGCGCGGTGATCGAAGATATCAAGGATTGCCACAAGCGCGGCCAGCCGGTGCTGGTGGGCACGACATCGATTGAGAATTCCGAGCTGCTGTCGCATCTGCTGGAAAAGGAAAATATGCCGCACCAGGTGCTGAACGCCAAGCAGCACGCACGCGAGGCGGAGATTGTTGCGCAGGCCGGGCAGCCCAAAATGGTCACCATCGCCACCAACATGGCAGGGCGCGGCACCGACATCGTGCTGGGCGGCAATGTCGAGAAGCAGATCGAGCACACTCTTGCCGACGAAAGCACGGACGAGTCCGCCAAAGAGCAGCGCATCGCGCAGCTGAAATCAGAATGGCAACAGTTGCACCAGCAGGTATTGGATAGCGGCGGGCTGCACATCATCGGTACCGAACGGCACGAGTCGCGCCGCGTGGATAACCAGTTGCGCGGCCGCTCCGGGCGCCAGGGCGACCCCGGTTCCAGCCGCTTCTACCTGTCGCTGGAGGATCCGCTGTTGCGCATCTTCGCTTCCGACCGCGTCGCGGCGATCATGAATAAATTCAAGCTGCCGGAGGGGGAGGCGATCGAGCACAGCTGGGTGACGCGCGCCCTCGAGAATGCGCAGCGCAAAGTCGAGGCGCGCAACTTTGACATGCGCAAGCAGATCCTTGAATACGACGACGTGTCCAATGATCAGCGCAAGGTGGTTTATCAGCAGCGCAGCGAGCTGCTGGAAAGCTCGGATATTTCCGAGACGATCCAGGCGATGCGCGAGGGGGTGCTGGAAGATACCATCAGCCGTTATATTCCGCCGCACAGCATGGAAGAACAATGGGATGTTCACGCGCTGGAAAAAGCATTGGCTGCCGAGTTTCGTTTAGAATTGCCGCTGGTGCGATGGCTGGAAGATGATAAACAATTGAATGAAGCGGGCTTGCGTACCCGCGTCATCGAACATGCCCAGCAGCAATACCAGGCCAAGATCGATCTGGTAGGAGGGGAAGCGCTGCATCACTACGAGCGTGCAATCATGCTGCAAAGCCTGGATGTGCATTGGCGCGAACATCTGGCCGCACTGGATCATTTGCGCCAGGGGATACATTTGCGCGGTTATGCGCAGAAAAACCCCAAGCAGGAATACAAACGTGAAGCGTTTGAATTGTTTTCCGCCATGCTGGACTCGATCAAGCGCGAAGTGACGGAGACGTTGATGACCGTGCAAGTGCGAAGCGAGGCGGAAGCCGAGGCGGTAGAAGCTCCGCCCGCACCGGAAAATGTGCAGTATCATCACTCGGATTACGACGAGGCGCTGGGGCACACAGCCGGTGCCGACCCAACCGGTGAAGACCATAAACCGTTTGTGCGCGGCGGGCAAAAAGTGGGGCGCAATGACCCGTGCCCATGCGGGTCTGGCAGGAAATACAAGCAATGTCATGGAAAATTGAGCTAATTGGCAAAGGAGAATTTGATGTCACTGATAATAGATACGCTGCGTACCTCGACGATTACCGAGGAATTGAATGATGCCGAAGTGGAAATCATCGCAAAATTGTTCGAGATTCAGGATTTCAAGGCAGGTCAGGCAATTATCCGTCCGGGATACGATCAGCCGGACAATCTGTATATTCTTGCGCATGGCGAGGTACAGGTGAAAATTCAAAGCAGCGAGGGAGAAGCCGCGATCCACGTGCTCAAACCCGGCGACCTGGCCGGCATCATCACGTTTGCGGGCGGCACCTCCGCCCACATCAGCGCGACCCTTACCGCGGTCGGCGCTACCAAGGTGCTGAGCATGCCCAGGGCCAAGTTTGAGACCCTGATCAATACCCATCCGATGATCGTATACAAGGTGATGCGCGGCGTGGTGCGCGATGTGCATGGGATCGTGCGCCGCATGAACGCCCAATCGGCGGAGCTGAGCAATTACATCTACCGCATTCACGGCCGCTACTAAAAATCCAGATTTCATCCCAACTGCTGCGTTGCGGAAAAAATTTCTTGCTTGCATATAAGACATATGCGGCGCAGCGAAATTTTTTCCGCGCCTTGCATTTGGGCGAACTCTGAATTTTAGTGGCGTTCAACAGTTAAAGGAAACCTTATGCCGGTCAATCTGACACCGCCCGCCGCGGCACAACTGTTGCCCGTTGCGGGCGTTTCTCTGGGCGTCACCGAAGCGGGCATCAAGCGCGAAAACCGCAAGGATTTGCTGGTGATGCAATTGTGCGCTGGCGCGCGGGTTGCCGGTGTGTTCACCCAGAACCGGTTTTGCGCCGCCCCGGTGATCGTCGCGCGTGAACACCTTGCTCAAGCGGATGGCATACGCGCACTGGTGATCAACACCGGCAACGCCAATGCCGGAACCGGCGAGCAGGGCATGCAGGATGCGCGTGCCACCTGCGCGGCACTGGCGGGCCTGCTGGACTGCAAGGCTACCGGGATACTGCCGTTTTCCACCGGCGTCATCATGGAGCCGCTGCCCGTGGCGAAAATTGCCGCGGGATTGCCCGGTGCAGTGGCGAACATGCGTGCCGACAACTGGTATGACGCGGCACAGGCGATCATGACCACCGACATCGTCGCCAAGGCTGTTTCCAGACAAGTGCACATCGGCGGCGTGCAGATCACCATCACCGGTATCGCCAAAGGTTCCGGCATGATCCATCCGAACATGGCGACCATGCTCGGCTACATCGCTACCGATGCCGCGATTGCGCAGCCGTTGTTGCAGCAGATGGTTGGCGAAGCTGCCAACTGTTCGTTCAACTGCATCACCGTGGACGGCGATACCTCCACCAACGATGCGCTGATGCTGATCGCCACCGGCCAGACCGCCTTGCCGGAAATCCGCGATGCAGCCGGCGCGGGCTTCGCCACACTGCAGGCTGCCGTTACCGAAGTTGCCGTTTATCTGGCGCAAGCCATCGTGCGCGACGGCGAAGGCGCCACCAAATTCATCACCGTGCAGGTCGAAGGCGGCAGGAACGAGGCCGAATGCAAACAGATCGGCTATGCCATCGCGCGCTCGCCGCTGGTGAAGACCGCGTTCTTCGCCTCCGACCCCAACCTCGGGCGCATCCTTGCCGCGATAGGCTATGCGGGCGTAGACGATCTGGATGTCGCCGCGCTCAGGCTTTACCTGGACGAGGTGCTGGTCGCCGAGAACGGCGGCCGCGCCGCCAGCTACCGCGAGGAAGACGGCCAGCGCGTGATGCAGCAAAGCGACATCACCATCCGCGTGGTGCTGAATCGCGGGGCGGCGAAGGCGACGCTGTGGACTTGTGATTTTTCTTACGATTACGTGAAGATCAACGCGAGCTACCGGAGTTAGTTTGCCTCTTGGTGGATTCTAATTCCAAGTGCACCATGTAAGAAATTAAGCGGACATGATGAATAAGTCTTGATAGTGTGGGCAGTGCGACCCAACCACACTACAGGAGAAAGCCATCATGTCCTATGTACAGCTTACATCAGAAGAGCGCTATGTGATCTACCATTTGAAGCTCTACCGGCTAAGTATCAGGGAAATCGGGCGGCGTCTTGGCCGCTCCCACACCACCATCAGTCGCGAACTCAAGCGCAATGGGCCGGCCTTCCCAACCTGGCCGTACTGGCATCAAGGCGCACACCAACAGGCCATGCAGCGCAGAAAGAAGCCGCGCCACTATCGGCGCCATGCCCATGCACCGCTGCGGCACTACGTCGAACGCAAACTACGCGACGAATGGTCGCCCGATGTTATTGCGGCAAAGCTGAAGCAGGACTATCCGGGCAATACCAAAATGCGCGTCAGCATCGAGACGATTTACCGCTGGGTCTACCGGGATACCAGTCAGGGTGGCCGGCTATTTCAATGTTTATGCCGATGCCACAAAAAGCGTCGCAGACAGCGTCGTTATGGGACGGGGCGTGGCCTGATACCTGGGCGAACCAGCATTCATTTGCGGCCTGATCTGGTCGCCACACGCCAACGCTTCGGAGACTGGGAAGGCGACACAATAGAAGGCGCAAAAGGCAGCGGGCACATCACCACGCATGTCGAGCGCAAAAGCCGTTATCTCATCGCCGGCAAGCTCGTCAACAAAACAGCGGCGGAGACAGCCCAAGTGGCCACCTCTGCGTTTGAGCGAGTACCCAAGACATTACGGCACACATTGACATTGGACAACGGTAAGGAATTTGCACGCTTCCGCGATATTGAAAGGGGCGCAGGGTTGACGGTTTATTTCGCTGCCCCTTACTCTGCATGGCAGCGCGGGACAAACGAAAATACTAATGGCCTGCTGCGAAGATATTTCCCGAAGGGCATGGACTTCAGAGCTGCTACCGAAAAATCACTTGCAGAAGTTGTGAAAAAACTGAATCATCGCCCTCGCAAGTGCCTAGGCTACCGGACTCCTCATGAGGTCTTCATGGATGCTAAACGTGGTGCGATTGCAATGTGAATTCACCTACCCACGAACCCTCATCCCCAGCCCTTACTCCCGCCTGCGGGAGAAGGGAGTCCCAGCTCAGCCCCGCAATACTGTTTCCAGCTCACCCGATAAGGCTCCGGTTTTGCCGGAGGCAATCTACTTCTTGCCGCGCGCCCACCTGACGATGCCGCCGGCATCCATCGCACCGGCTTGCCGCGCAATCTCGCGTCCGTTCCTGAACAGTGCCAGGGTGGGGATGCTGCGGATGTTGTAGCGCGCTCCCAGTTCCTGCGCCTCCTCGGTGTTCAGTTTGGCAAGGCGCATTTCCGGCTCAAGCTGCGCGGCAGCCTGCACAAACGCGGGGGCCATCATGCGGCACGGGCCGCACCACGGCGCCCAGAAATCCACCAGCACGGGAATGTCATTGCGGTTGATGTGCAATACAAAATTGCTGCTGTTCAGTTCCACGGGGTGCGCATCGAACAGGGTTCGCCTGCACTTGCCGCAAGCGGGTTGGTCGCGCAACTTCGCGGCGGGCAGGCGGTTGATGCCGTCGCAATGCGGGCAGACGATATGCAGGGCGGTTTCAAGCACCAAGTGCAAAAAGTGCAGCGTGATGCTGCCTAAAATCAAATGCGTCTGGCGTGAACAACTGCGCAGGAC
>Ga0155952_1097_pt3 | contig 33378 bp, 31 predicted proteins | sample RifCSPlowO2_02_FD_107606 | JGI IMG/M metagenome (GOLD analysis project Ga0155952, IMG submission 107606) | Gallionellales bacterium RIFCSPLOWO2_02_FULL_57_47
CCTACCGAAGTCGACAGCCACGGCTTTTAGTCAGGGATGCTGTAATCAGAATGGACAAACTCCCCGCCATGGCGGGCCGAGCCCGCCCTACAGCCCAGCCTGCAATAAACCCCATTCGCCACAAAGGCGTGCGCAGTGTTAAGATTCGCCCACATTCAGGTTTCGCGAACAAGTGACAGCACACAAATCGGTTAACAACTTTATGATCTTTCGACGGGATTGGACATTTGTGTATGGGATATTTTAATCTGCACACGCCCCCCGCCCGGTCGTTTTTTCTTGCCGTTTTGACCGTCATTTTATCTGGCTGTGCGCTGGCTCCCGGGATGCGCTTCGATCATAACAATGCCAGGATCGAGCCCGTCATTGGCGCACCTGCCGTTACCCCTGTCATCAAAACCATCACGCCACAGTTGATCCAGCAAGAGCTGCAGCTGGCCAAAGCCGGAACTCACGCCGACCTTACCGAAATAATGACACCACCGCAGCCTTATAAAATAGGCGCGGGCGACCATCTGGCGATAACGGTGTGGGACCATCCCGAGCTATTGATGCCGGTCAGCACCGTCTCGGGAACCCTTGCCACGTTATCGGGAACGACCCCGGCGGGTTATACCGTCAGCCCGGAAGGCAAGATCCAGTTTCCTTACGCGGGCGACTTCAAGGTTGAAGGCCTGACAGAACTGCAAGCGCGTGACTTGCTCGTCCAGCGTTTATCGAACTACATCAAAAAACCTGAAGTGACCCTCAGGGTTTTGAGCTTCCGCAGCAAGCGAATTTACCTGGATGGCGAAGTCAAGCTCCCCGGTATCGTCCAGATCGACGACATCCCGCTGTCCCTGCCGGAAGCGCTCAACCGCGCCGGTGGCATTACCCCGCTGGGAGACCAAAGCCGTATCACGATCACTCGCGAAGGCAAAACCTACCGGGTAGATTTGACGCGCTTGACGGTGGACGGCATCGATCCGTCGCGCATCATGTTAAGCAATGGCGACATGCTGCGCGTGAGTCCGCGTGACGAAAGCAAGGTATTTGTCCTCGGCGAGGTGACCAAGCCGGTCACATTGATTATGCACAATGGCCGGCTGAGCCTTAACGAAGCGCTTGGAGAAGCGGGGGGCGTTAATCCGGAAACAGCCGATGCCAACCAGGTCTATGTGATACGCAATGCGAATGATGCGCAGCCAATAATTTACCACCTCGACGCACACTCGCCGGTCATGTTTGCGCTGGCGGAAAATTTCGAGCTTAAAGCCAGAGACGTGGTGTATGTCGATGCCGCTTCAATGGTGCGATTCAACCGCCTGATCAGCCTGATACTGCCGACCGCGCAGACCCTTACGATCATCAATCGCGGGTTTCAATGATCCGGCGGGTCCTGGTAGTATGTATCGGAAATATCTGCCGCAGCCCGATGGCTGAAGGTTTGTTCAGGCAAGCGCTACCCGATGTGCAAATCTGCTCGGCGGGAATGTCGGCATTGGTGGGCCACGGGGCCGATCCGATTGCCGTGCAGATCATGGCCGGGGCAGGCGTCGATATTGCCGCGCACCGGGCGCGCATGTTGACCGATGCGATCGCGCGCGACGCAGACCTGATCCTGGTTATGGATGACCTGCAAAAACAGCAAATCTCAACGCAATATCCTTATGTGCGCGGCAAAGTATTTCGGTTGGCAGAGGCAACAAAACAGGATATCCCTGACCCCTATCGGCAAGACCCGGAAGTGTTCCGCACGGTTTTCTCACAGATAGAAAACGGAGTGAACGAATGGGTAAAGCGCATCAACAGCATCGGCTAACGACGAGGGCACAACGACATGAACCAGAACATGGCCGGCATAAACCCGACTGGAATGAACGAAGACGAGATCAACCTAAGCTCGCTGCTGGACAGCCTCTGGCTGGACAGAAAAATGGTGGGGCTGATCGCGGTCGCAATATTAGCATTGGGGACAGCCTATGCCTTTATGGCAAAGCCGATATATCAAGCCAACCTGATCGTCCAGGTGGAAGACAGCCCCGGTTCCACCAGGAGCCTGCTGGGAGAGGCGGGCGCACTTTTCGATACCAAAACGGCCGCATCGGCTGAAATGGAATTATTGCGTTCACGCATGGTGGTGGCAAATGCGGTGGACAGCCTCGGCCTGTATATCGGGGCACAGCCAAAATACTTCCCGTTCGTCGGGCGCTGGTGGGCAAGCAGAAGCAAACAGCTTTCCAATCCGGGCATCCTGGGATACGGCGGCTACGCCTGGGGCAACGAAGCGATAGAAGTGCCGGTTTTCAACCTGCCGCAGGAGCTGCAGGAACACGAATTCATCCTGATCGCGGGAGACAACGGCGAATTCGAGCTGCAACAGTCTGATCATGACATTGCATTGAAGGGCAAGACCGGGCAAACCGCCGTGCAGCAGACCCCGGCCGGCAAAGTGGAAATTCTGGTGACAAAACTGGCAGCCAATCCCGGCACACAGTTTCTGTTGTGGCGAAATTCCAGGCTGAAAGCCATCGAGAGCATGCAAACAGGCTTGCAGATCGCCGAAAAGGGCAAGCTGTCCGGTATCATCGAAGTCAAGCTGGAAGGGGGCGACCCGCTGTTGAACGCCAAAATATTGAATGCGGTCGGCCATGAATATATCCGCCAGAACATCGACCGGAAGTCCGAAGAAGCGGAAAAAACCATCATCTTTCTCGATTCCCATCTGCCCGAAATCAAGCGCAATGTCGAGGAAGCAGAAACCCGATACAACCAGCTGCGCGACAAGCGCGGCACCATAGATATCGGCGAAGAAGCCAAGAACATATTGCAGCAGGCCGTCGGAATCGAGGTGAAACTGCTCGATCTCAAACGCGTGCGCGAGGAGTTGCTATCGAAATTTACTCCGCAGCACCCCAGTGTCGTGAATGCGGATAAGCAACTGCAAATCCTGAACTCACAAAAGGCCGCCATCCAGGAACAGATCAAGAGACTGCCAGGTGTCGAACAGGACGTTATCTCCAGCATGCGCGATGTCAAGGTGGGCACCGAGCTGTATACCTCGCTGCTGAATACCGCCCAGCAGCTGCGCCTGGCCAAGGCCAGCAAGATCGGCACATCGCGCATGATTGATGAGGCGGTCGTACCGGAACAACCGGTCAAGCCGCAACGCCGGATGATCATCCTGATATCAGCGTTTCTCGGTTTGCTCGCCGGCGTGATGGCCGCATTCATCCGCAAGGCGATGCGCGGCGCGATCGACAGCCCGAAAATGATCGAAGACGCGACCGGCCTGCAGGTTTACGCGACAGTACTGGAAAGCAAACAGCAGGAAGCGCTCTCCAGAAAAATTCAGGCCAGAGAAACGGGCCAATTCATCCTGGCAGACACACACCCGGACGATCTTTCCATCGAGAGCCTGCGCAGCTTCCGTGTGGCCCTGCAATTTGCCATGCTGGACGCGGCGAATAACCGGGTGATGATCACCGGCCCGACGCCTGGAGTCGGCAAGACCTTTCTCGCCGCCAATATGGCCGCAATACTTGCCCAGGCGGGCAAGCGCGTGCTGCTGGTCGACATGGACCTGCATAAAGGACACCTGAACCAGTATTTCGGTCTGGGGCGAACTGGCGGATTGAGCGAAATACTCGCCGGCGAAATCACGCTGGAGCAGGCAACGCACAAAGAAGTATTGAAAAACCTGAGTTTCATTGCCAATGGAACACTCGTCGCCAACCCGAGTGCGCTATTCCTCAATGAGCGCCTGCCCCAGTTCCTCGAACAGTGCAGCCGGCAATACGACATCGTCATCGTTGACGCATGCCCGGCGCTGCTGGTCTCGGATGTGGCGGTCATCGGCCCGAACATGGGCACGACTTTCATGGTGGTGCGTGATGGCGTCTCTACGCTGGCTGACCTGACCACGGCAGTCAAGCGGCTTGGCCAGGCGCGGGTCGAGGTCAAAGGGGTGTTGTTCAACGGCCAGTTGCAGCGCGTCTCCAGCCGCTATGGATATGGCTATGGCTACGGATACAAGTACGGCAGCTACAAACAAGGCGCGAAACCAGACAACCAGTCGTGATGGACTGTCGCGTCGCTACGCTCCTCGCAGTGACGAGAGCGTCATTGCGAGGCCGGCAGGGCCGCGGCAATCCAGAGGTGGTCATTGCATAAACCTTTAGCTGCGAGCGAAGCGCGGCAGGCAGTGAAGCAATCCAGGGGTTTCCGTTGAGCGTGACGCTGCGCTGCTGGAAAGCCGCGTTTCGCTGTATATGCTCTCGCGATCAGGGTATGGACATGGACAAACAGCCAGCAGTATATATTTTGGCAAATCGACGCAATGGCACGCTTTACGCCGGGGTAACCTCCAACCTGGTTAAGAGGGTCTGGGAGCACAAGAATGATCTGGTGGAAGGATTTACACGCCGTTATGCGGTGCACATGCTGGTGTACTACGAGCTTCTCGATACGATGGATGCGGCGATAACACGCGAGAAACAGATCAAGGCTGGCTCAAGGGCAAAGAAGATACAGATGATCGAGTCCATGAACATTGGGTGGAAAGATTTGTACGACAGTATTGTGTGAAAAGCGATGGACTGCCGCGTCGCTACGCTCCTCGCAGTGACGAGTGCGTCATTGCGAGGCCCGCAGGGCCGCGGCAATCCAGAGGAGGTCATTGCATAAACCTTTAGCTGCGAGCGAAGCGCGGCAGGCAGTGAAGCAATCCAGGGGTTTCCGTTAAGTATGACGCTGCGCTGACTGGACTGCCGCGTCGCTACGCTCCTCGCAGTGACGAGAGGGTCATTGCGAGGCCCGCAGGGCTGCGGCAATCCAGGGGTTTCCGTTGAGCATGACGCTGCGCTGACTGGACTGCCGCGTCGCTACGCTCCTCGCAGTGACGAGAGGGTCATTGCGAGGCCCGCAGGTCTGCGGCAATCCAGAAGGTTTCCGTTGAGTATGACGCTGCGCTGACTGGACTGCCGCGTCGCTACGCTCCTCGCAGTGACGAGATCGTCATTGCGGGGCCCGCAGGGCTGCGGCAATCCAGAAGGTTTCCGTTGAGTATGACGCTGCACTGACTGGACTGCCGCGTCGCTACGCTCCTCGCAGTGACGAGATCGTCATTGCGAGGCCCGCAGGGCCGCGGCAATCCAGAGGTTTCCGTTAAGTATGACGCTGCGCTGCCAGACTGCCGTGCCGCTGCGCTCCTTGCAGTGAAGGTTGCAATTAAAATATCTGTCATAAATTACAAAAAGTCTTAATCGTGAACGCACAATACTTGCACCAAATAGTCGACATCGCGCATCGGGCCGGAGCAGCCATCATGGAAGTCTATCGCAGCGGCGATGCAGGCGAGACCAGCAAAGCGGACAACTCCCCGCTCACCATGGCAGACCTGGCCGCGCATCGAACCATCGTTGATGCACTGACCAGGCTCACTCCGGAAATCCCGATACTCTCTGAAGAAGCCGCTGAAATTCCCTATCCGGAGCGTTCGCAGTGGACGCGCTTCTGGCTGGTCGATCCGCTCGATGGCACCAGGGAATTCATCAAACGCAACGGCGAATTCACCGTCAACATCGCGCTCATCGAGAATGGCGAACCCGTTCTCGGCGTGGTGTACGCCCCGGTGCCGGACGTGTGTTATTACGGCGCACGCGGTGCAGGCGCATTCATGCAGCGCGGCAATGGCGCGGCACAGCCTATCGCGGTGAAACCCCACACTGCGGGTGAACCCATCAAAGTCGTCGCCAGCCGTTCGCACAGCGATGCGCGCACCGAAGCGCTGCTCAAACAACTTGGCGATCACCAGTGTGTCAGCATGGGCAGTTCGCTCAAACTTTGCCTGGTTGCCGAAGGCGCAGCACACTTCTATCCGCGCTTGGGCCCGACGATGGAATGGGATACCGCCGCCGCCCACGCCGTGGTGACCGCGGCAGGCGGCGCGGTATGCGACATGAACGGAGAGGAGCTGCGCTACAACAAGGCGGACTTGCATAACCCCGAATTTCTGGTTCTGCCCGCCGCCGATGAGGCTTTGTTCGGTCTTCTGAAAATCCGCCGTCCCGGGTGAAGCAATTCACTGTCATTGCGAGGAGGCGCAGCCGACGCGGCAATCCAGAAGGTTTTCGCCGAGCCAAAGCCGCGCTACTGGACTGCCACGGCCCTTCGTGCCTCGCAGTGACGGGTGTGTCATTGCGAGGAGGTCCCGTCGACGCGGCAATCCAGAAGGTTTTTGCCGAGCCTGAAGTCAGCGCTACTGGACTGCCACGGCCCTTCGTGCCTCGCAGTGACGGGTGTGTCATTGCGAGGAGGCCCCGTCGACGCGGCAATCCAGCGGTTTTTTCGTTATGATGCACAGCCTGACTGGATTGCCACGGCCCTGCGGGCCTCGCAAAGACGGTACACTGCCGCATAACGAATTGAATCAACTGATCAACTGATATGACCGTACAACCACCAACCTCAACCAACACCGTCTGGCATCACGCCACCGTCACCCGCGCGCGCCGCGAAGCGCAAAACAACCATCGCGGCGCCATCATCTGGTTTACCGGCCTGTCCGGCGCGGGCAAGTCCACCCTGGCCCATGCCGTCGAAGAAGAACTGCACCAGCGCGGTTGCCGCACCTTCGTACTGGACGGCGACAATGTGCGCCACGGTCTGTGCGGCGACCTTGGCTTCTCGGCCAAAGACCGCATCGAAAACATCCGCCGCATCGGAGAAGTCGCCAAGCTCTTCATGGAAGCAGGCGTGATCGTGCTGACCGCCTTCATCTCCCCCTTTCGCGCCGACCGCGAGCGCGTGCGCGGCATGGTCGAACACGGCGACTTCATCGAGATATTCTGCGACAGCACCATTGAAGTCTGCGAAAGCCGCGACGTAAAAGGCATCTACAAAAAAGCCCGCGCCGGGCAGATCGCCGACTTCACCGGCATCTCATCGCCTTATGAAGCCCCGGAAAACCCCGAGATAACCGTGAACACCGGCGAAGCAGAACTGGATGCATGCGTGCAGCAGGTCATCGATAAAATAATGCAGCGTGGTGTCGTTTCTTCTCAATAACGTGTATTTGTATACTGAAAGCTACGGTGAGTTTCGCCCAGAGGGCTAGTTCAGCCTACGGTAACCGGTGGAAAATTTTCGCTGCCAACCGTTCACGAATTACTGCATGAGTGGTCCAGCCCCCACACGCAACAAAACGGGCCAATTGTTTTGCTTTTTACAGGATGATAATCGTCCATTGAACGGATGATTATCATCGGGTACAATCCCGGCATGTACATCAGACATATTCTCCCTTTACTCAATGAAGCACTCGCAGACACGCCAGTAGTATTGCTGAATGGTGCGCGTCAGACCGGCAAAAGCACACTGGCTCAATCGCTATCTACCGGAAATAACCGCCGTTATTTTACGCTGGATGATCACGTCACGCTGGCAGCGGCCAAGAGCGATCCTGATGGATTTATTGCGGGCCTCAGTGGCCCAGTCACACTTGATGAGGTGCAGCGGGTACCAGAACTTTTCCTCGCCATAAAAGCATCTATAGATCGTGATCGCAGCCCCGGACGGTTCTTGCTGACGGGTTCGGCGAATGTCCTGCTATTGCCCGGCATCGCCGATTCGCTTGCGGGGCGCATGGAAATATTATCACTTTGGCCATTGTCGAATGCTGAAATAGCGGGATCACCAACCATCAATCTCGTCGACTGGCTATTTGACGGGCCAATGAACACCCTGAAGATATCACCATGTGACCGCGCCCAGCTGATTGAAAAGTTGCTGTGTGGCGGATACCCCGAAGTGGTTAGTCGTAGTTCGCCACGGCGGCGGGCAGCATGGTTTAACAGCTACCTGCAGGCCATCATGCAACGTGACGTGCGTGATTTGGCCAATGTTGAGCAACTGACTGAAATTCCGAATTTAATCCAACTGTTATCCACCCGCAGTGCGAGCCTGCTGAACTTCGCTGAAATCTCTCGATCCAGCGGGCTACCGCAAACGACGCTCAAACGATATTTCAGCCTGCTGGAAACCCTGTTCCTGGTGTATCGTCTGCCATCGTGGGAGCGCAATTTAGGCAAGCGTTTGGTAAAAGCCCCAAAGGTATTCTTGCCTGATAGTGGACTGTTGGCTCACCTGGTCGAACTGTCACCAGAACGATTGGCTATTGAAGCGGGATTGCCCGGCAGCCTGGTTGAAACCTTTGTACTGAGCGAGATACTCAAACATCTCGCCTTCTCTGAAAGGCAACTGACCCTGTGGCACTACCGCACACAATCCAATATCGAAGTCGATTTCATACTGGAAAACCGGCTGGGCAAGCTAACGGGTATCGAAGTCAAGGCGAGTCATACCGTAGGCAGCAAAGACTTCAATGGCCTGCGCCACCTGAAGGAAACAGAACCGCAATTTTTTCAGCGCGGTATCGTACTGTACAGCGGCCGCGAAGTAGTGCCATTTGGCGACGACCTGTATGCAGTGCCCTTATCGATGTGGTGGGCGTTTAACAACCCCACAGCATAAGGATGCTGGACCACAAAAACGTGAAATCATGCATGAACATTGACCAACTCGGTGTGGTAGGGTGGGCTCTGCCCACCATGTCGGGCCGCTTCGACAGGCGCAGGACAGGCATAGCCCGACCTACATCTGGCTTCGGTTCATCCGACTTGGGCGTAGTGAGTCTGTCCGCACTGCTGGTTGCCGCGTTGCTACGCGCCTCGCAATGATGGTGGTGTGGACGGTCGCTTCGCTGGGCAGGCGTTGTTGGTGACGGGCGCGACTACGTGAGCAGACATATTTTTAATATTGAAGAGAAGATAAGTGTATGAAAATAGCAGTCGTTGGCCTGGGTTATGTTGGGCTTCCACTCGCTGTGGAATTCGGAAAGAAATACTCGGTCGTCGGTTTCGATATCAATGCCAGACGTGTCGCCGAACTTCTATCCGGTCAGGATCACACATTGGAGGTGGAACCGGAAGAGCTCAAGGCGGCTCGGTTCCTCAGTTACACCACCGACCCATCCGCGCTCGCCGAATGCAACGTCTTCATCGTCACAGTGCCCACACCAGTTGATAATGACAAACGCCCCGATTTCAGCCCCCTGGTCAAGGCCAGCCAGACGATTGGTCGTGTGCTGAAAAAGGGCGACCTGGTGATCTACGAATCCACCGTGTATCCGGGCGCAACCGAAGAGATTTGCGTGCCGGAACTCGAGCGGGCTTCGAATCTGCAATTCAACTTGGATTTTACTGTTGGCTATAGCCCAGAGCGTATCAACCCGGGTGACAAGCAGCGACGCCTGGTCAATATTCTCAAGATAACCTCCGGTTCAACGCCTGAGGCCGCAGAAATGGTGGACGCACTGTACCGGAGCATTATCACCGCCGGCACCCACAAGGCACCCAGCATAAAGGTGGCCGAAGCCGCCAAAGTCATAGAGAATACCCAGCGTGACGCCAACATTGCCCTGATCAACGAGTTCGCTCTTATTTTCAACCGTCTGGGTATCGACACACACGAAGTGCTGGAAGCCGCAGGCACCAAATGGAACTTCCTGCCGTACAAGCCGGGGCTGGTCGGCGGCCACTGCATCGGTGTGGATCCCTACTACCTGATTCAAAAGGCACAGTCAGTGGGCTACTACCCGGATATTTTGCTTGCCTGTCGGCGCATCAACGACGCCATGGGCAAGCACGTGGCTGGCGAAGTTATCAAACTCATGATCCACAAAGGCCATGCCATTGCCGGTGCCCGCGTGCTGGTACTCGGCTTCACTTTCAAGGAAAACTGCTCCGACCTGCGCAATACGCGCGTGATCAATCTGTGCGCGAACTGGAGGGTTATAGTGCCAAGGTCAATATATACGACCCGTGGGCTGATCGCGCTGAAGCAAAGTACGAATACGCCATTGACTTGCTGGAAGAGATGCCCGCGCCCGGCAGCTGCGATGCGCTGGTTGTGGCCGTCGCCCACGACCAGTTCAAGACCCTTGGCATTAACGGTCTGCGCCGGCTGGCCAATGGTCACGCGGTCATTTACGACATCAAGGGCTTATTTCCAAAAAGCGAAGTGGATGGCCGCCTGTGAAAGTCAAACCGGCCTTTGTGGAGCAGCACCGCCGCACTGTCTACACTTGGGGGTGTTTCGCAAGGGTGGTGCGCTGGTGAGCGTTTTAAAGCAAGCTGGGGCAAGATGACTGAGGAGTCTGCCCCAATTTATCCTCATTTTTTCCTCTCTTTTTGATTAAATGACACAAACAATTAACCTTTCAACCGCCCACAAAATCTGGAGCCTGCTCACGTCCGCCGAGCGACGTAGGGCGCTGGTGTTGCTGGGCCTGATGTTTATCGGTATGGTGCTGGAGACGCTCGGTGTGGGTATGGTAATCCCGGCACTTGGCTTGCTTACACATAGTGATGTTGTACGCAACTTTCCGCTACTCCCATCCGTTATTCAAACACTGGGCAATCCCAGTCAGAAAACGCTTATTATTGGTGGCATGTTGCTACTGGTAGGGGTGTATCTGGTCAAGACGTTGTTCCTCGCCTTTTTATCTTGGTGGCAGACGCGTTTTGTTTATGATGCTCAGGCTCAGCTATCGCAGCGCTTGTTTACGGTCTATCTACACCAGCCTTACACTTTCCATTTGCAACGAAACTCGGCACAACTGATTCGTAATGTCATTAGCGAAGTGAGTCTGTTTGCCGGCAACGGTTTGATGTCGGGCATTCTATTGCTCTCGGAGTTGTTGGTGTTGCTTGGTTTATGCAGCCTGCTATTTATTGTTGAGCCATTGGGTACGGTGATCGTTCTGAGTGTGTTGGGTCCGGCAGCTTGGGTGTTTTATCGACTTACTCGCAGTAATGTCGCTCGATGGGGAGCCGCGCGCCAATACCATGAAGGTTTGCGAATTCAGCATTTGCAAGAGGGCCTGGGTGGCGCAAAGGACGTGAAACTTCTCGGGCGAGAAATTGAATTCCTGTCTAAATATGATTGGCACAATGTTCAAAGCGCACGAATGGGGCAGTTGCAAACCACCATGCAACAATTGCCTCGTCTATGGCTTGAGTTTCTTGCGGTTAGCGGCCTTGCCATAATGGTGATCAGCATGCTTACTCAGGGGCGCACGCTGGAGTCAGTTGTGCCAACGTTGGGTATGTTCGCCGCCGCCGCGTTTCGTCTCATGCCATCAGTCAATCGTGTCTTGGGATCGATGCAAGCACTGCGCTTTGTTCAGCCAGTTATTGATAGTCTGTATACAGAAATAAAACTTGTCTCACCAGAAGTTATCAGCACTGTCAGTCCAAGATATGTGTTCCAAGTGGCACTGGAACTGAGTCATATAACTTATTCCTATCCAAACGCTGTACAGCCAGCCCTCAAAGATGCCTCATTGGTTATTCAGAGTGGTGAATCTGTCGGTTTTATCGGCACCAGTGGTGCGGGCAAGAGCACATTGGTGGATATTCTGCTGGGTTTGCTCACCCCTGATGTCGGCACCGTGCGAATAGACGGCAAGGATATTCAGGAAAATTTAAGAAATTGGCAGGATCAGGTTGGTTATGTGCCGCAGACGATTTATCTCACCGACGATACGCTGCGGCGCAATGTGGCATTTGGCTTGCCCGACGAAGAGATTGACGAGACTGCTGTGCATAGAGCCATTAAAGCAGCTCAGTTGGAAGACTTTCTGGCGAATCTGCCAGATGGTCTGGAGACTCTGGTGGGTGAGCGTGGCGTCAGGCTATCAGGCGGTCAGCGTCAGCGTATCGGCATCGCTCGGGCGCTCTACCACGACCCCGCCCTCCTAGTGCTGGATGAGGCCACCAGCTCGCTCGACACCGCCACCGAGCACGATGTGATGCAGGCTGTGCGCGCTCTGCAAGGTACCAAAACCATTATCATTATCGCCCATCGTCTCTCCACCGTGGCTCATTGCGACAGGCTATACCGGCTGGAACGGGGACGGGTGGTGGAAGAGGGGGCACCAGATAATATGTCTGCAAGTTAAGCCAGCGGATAACACAGAAGGTGTTCTTATGTTCAACAACAAAACCATCCGCATTACCGGCGGCACAAAGTCATTCGGTAGGCAGTATGTGCGTATGATCCCCATGGCGTATCAGACGGTCTGGCGTATTCCGCCTCTCCGGAATTTCAAAGGCGGGTAAATGAAAGCAACGCGTAAGGCAGTACGAAAATGAAAACAGCTTTGATCTGCGGAATCTCCGGCAAGGATGGCACGTATCTCGCCAAGCTGCTGCTCGACAAGGGCTACGAAGTCGTCGGTACATCTCGCGATGCCCAAATGAGCGGTTCGCCAATCTCGATCGGCCTGGCATTGTGGAGCGCGTACGGGTGGTATCGATGGCGTTAAATGATTTCCGGAGGGTGCTGCAGGTGTTGATCAAACCCGCCCAAACGAAGTGTACAACCTGGCAGATTAAGGTTCAGTGGCGCTGTCTTTCGAGCAGTCAGTGGAAATCTTGGAAAGTATCACAGTCGGTACCCTCAGTCTGCTTGAGTGCATTCGCTTCCTCGACCGGGAGATTCGTTTCTACGACGCCAATTCCAGCGAGCGTATTGGCGAGACCGGCGAGCTGGCTGCGGACGAAAGTACCCCTTTCCGGCCGCGTAGCCCTTACGCCGTGGCTAAGTCAGCGGCATTCTGGGAGGTGGCCAATTATCGCGAGGCCTACGGCCTGCATGCTTGCTCTGGCATTCTGTTCAACCACGAATCGCCGTTACGACCCGAACGTTTAGTCACCCAGAAAATCGTGCGCGCTGCCTGCCGAATCGCGGCGCACAAACAGGAAAAACTTAAGCTTGGCAATCTCACCGTGCAACGTGACTGGGGATGGGCGCCAGAATATGTGGATGCGATGTGGAGGATGCTACAACAGGATCGCCCAGATGATTACGTGATAGCCACTGGGGAAACTAGCCGACAGGAAGACTTTGTAGCCGAGGCTTTTCATCAGGTTGGTCTGGATTGGCGCGACCATGTGGAAAGTGATCCAACGCTGTTGCGCCCAACCGACCTTAAGATTGGTCGGGCTAATCCGGAAAAGGCACGTGAGCAGCTAGGCTGGGTGGCTGACTCCAAAATGAGTGATGTTGTTCGACAGATGGTTGAGGTGGCACAGGATGAAATCAATATTCATGGCTGATGCTTACTCAGTAATTTTGAGCTATAAGGACTCGGTATGAAGGTTGTTTTCTTTCATCGCAAGCCAAAGCTGAATAATTTTAGTGTGGAAGGTGCTTTTCAGGCCATTCGTGAGGCCATGCCAGCAGATGTTGAATGCATTGTTGCTCAATCCCGCTTCGACAGCAGAGGTCTTTTTAAGAGGCTGTACAACATTGTTGAGGCAGCATTCCGACAGGGTGAAGTCAATCATATTACCGGGGATGTTCACTTTTTAAGCTACTTGCTCGCGCGTGACAAGACACTATTGACGATACTCGATTGCGTGGTCATGTACAACGCAAAGGGGCTGAAAAGGTATTTGTTGCGTTTGTTCTGGTATGTCATTCCTGAAAAAAGAGTGAAACTTATTTCGGTTATCTCTCAAGCAACCAAGGATGAGCTAATAAAATTCATATCGTGCGATCCAGATAAAGTTAGAGTGGTTCCCGTTTGTATTTCACCCAGTTTTACTCGTTGTGATAAGAACTTTAATGCGGACAAGCCGAGGTTGTTACAGGTAGGTACGGCTGAAAATAAAAATCTGTTGCGTCTGGCAAGTGCGCTACAAGGCATACCATGTCATTTGGAAATTATCGGGAAATTATCTCGGGAGCAGATTGCAGTTTTGCAGGTCGGCAGCATCGAATACACAAACTCCTTCAATCTTTCTGAAGACGAAATTATTAATAAATATAACGCATGCGATTTCGTTGCATTTGTATCGACGTATGAAGGGTTCGGAATGCCGATATTGGAAGCTAACGCAGTGGGTAGACCCGTTATCACCAGCAACATCCTGTCCATGCCGGAAGTTGCCGGAGATGCTGCCTGTATCGTCGATCCATATAATATTTCAGAAATACGGGCCGGAATTTTACGAATAATGAATGATGAGGTTTATCGTGAATCATTAATTCAAAATGGATTCATCAATGCGCGTCGATTCGATTCACGTGTGATTGCTAATCGATATGTGAAGCTCTATCGTGAGATTTCAAATGCATAACAAACAATCGTACCAAGCGTTGATTTACGGTGAATAAAAAGTGAAGTTTACAATTGGTATTCCCGTACGTAACGGTGAAGCATATCTGCGAAGCGCTATATTATCTGCAATTACACAGTCTCGCCCTGCGGATGAAATTCTTGTCGTTGATGATGCATCTACCGACAGTTCTGCAGCTATTGCCATGTCGGATGAATGGGGGGGCAAAGTTAGGTATGTATATAACGAGGAACCTAGCGGATGGGTGGATGCATTTAATCGTATTGCAACGCTAGCTAATGGGGACTTTGTTACCATTCTAGGATGCGATGATTTGCTCCATAATGATTTTCTTTATTATGTTGACAGAGCATTGGTCGGCAACAGGTCGGCTCGATTTTGTTACACCGGACAGAACTATATAGACGCAAATGGCGAACTTATGGGTGTTTCCCCAGCACCGCATTCAACAAAGGCTAAATTGTACGATGGTAAAAGCTATGCCCAAAATTACCTCCAAGGAGTCTTTCTCGGAGAACATATCCATCGTTTTGCCGGGATTGCTATGGAGCGCAAGTTGTTGCTCAACGACTGTCCGATAAGAAGGGAAGCCGGTCTAATAGCAGACGATGATCTGTTTGTGAGAATTGGGGGGGTGACTAGTGTCGTGGGGATGACTGAGCCACTCGCAAGTGTTAGATGTCATGCAGCGTCAATCACAGGAAGACTCGAATCACTTTCTCTCCAACTCGCTGAAGATTATTTGTTTCAAATTCGTTCTAGTAAAGACCATGCTCACCTGGATGCTCAACATATCGAAATGTATCAAATTCTTGCACTTAGATTTATTAATGCACTGCTATTCGAAGGGCTTCGCACAGGGCGGGCAGAATGGGTAAAAAAGGCAATTGTTTTACGTGTCAACCTCGAAAATGAGCTTTCTGAGAATGTCGACCAAAAAATGTCTTTCTGGACTAGACGGATTTGGCAAGTTTTGGGTGATGGAGGAGGATTGCATGTGTATATGTTTCTAAGGGCTGTGCCATCAATGAGGGCATTAAAAAAAATAATTTTCCGTCTCAAATTGTAAGTCTATTTTTTGAATTTAGTGAGCGGTGCCCTTTGCCAAGGACACCAGTTATGGTTAAGGAGGGTTTTACGATGGGTGATATCGGGTTTAGTAGAGCAGAGTTGATCAAGAACTTGTCTGGAAAAAATATTTTTGTGACTGGTGGAACTGGTTCATTTGGCAAGACATTCGTCAGGTTGTGTCTTTCAAATAAAGACATTGCAAGTGTGACCGTGTTTAGTCGTGACGAACAGAAACATGTCTCTTTAAGAAGGGATATTGCTGACCCGCGTTTGCGCACAGTGATTGGTGATGTCAGGGATATTGAGAGGCTTCGTTATGCGATGCGTGGCGCAGATATGGTTTTTAATGCTGCCGCAATAAAACACGTACATTTGGCTGAAGAGCATCCAATGGAAGCTGTAAAAACAAATGTCCTAGGCGCCTATAACGTATGTCATGTAGCTGTTGAACTCGGTGTTGAGGCAGTGGTGACACTTTCTACAGATAAGGCAGTGGAGCCTGTTAATGTGATGGGCATGAGTAAGGCGTTACAGGAGAGAATCACTAGTTCTTTCTGTGGGGGGAAAACAAGATTTGGGGTTGTCAGGTATGGCAACGTTCTAGCTTCGAATGGGTCGGTTATCCCATATTTCAAAAAACTGATTGAGGGTGGTGAACCTATTCTGCCGGTAACAGACAAGCGTATGACGCGATTTGTGCTGACACTGGAGGACTCTGTTGACTTGGTTTTATTCGCTATGCGTGAATGTAAAAACGGGGAAATCTATGTGTTGGATATGCCAGCCTTTCATATATCAGATGTGGCTGACGTGATGGCAACGCAGGCTGGTAACTTAGGATGGAAGGTGAGTGTCAGTGAGGTCGGAATCAGGCCGGGAGAAAAGCTCCATGAAACGCTTATTTCATCGGAAGAGATGAGGCATGCAAAGAAATTTGGTGGCATGTGGCGAATCGAGCCTTGTCTGTCCAGCGAAACAATTTATGCGGCAGGTACTGAAGAAACTGCATTTTCAAGTGATGTTGCCGTTCGTCTGACAAAACAGCAGATAGCAGCGTTATTGGCGCGCGAGTCATGTTTCCCTACCTTAAGAGGTAAGTGATTCTAGGTTGTCAAATTTTTGACAGCGAGCCATATTTTAGGATGAACGTAATGAGCTATAAATGCAGGGTATGTGGAAGTTCTTCTGTATATGAAATTCTGGACATGGGTGCAATGCCTTTGGCTGGCGATTTTCGACCTATGGGAATGAAGAATCAGCTTTTCCCACTTGTTATAGATGGTTGTGAGTCATGCGGTGTATTGCAAGTCAGAGATATAGTGGATCAATCTTTGTTGTTTGGCCCTGCCTACTGCTACGCAACTTCAACTGTGCCGGGATTGGTCAGGCACTTCGAATCATATGCCGGTTCTTTTGCATCACGATATGGGATTGGGAGCAAAAGAAAAGTGTTGGAGATCGGTTGTAATGATGGGGTGTTTCTTGCGCCACTCTCAAAGTATGGTTTTGATGTCGTGGGCATTGATGCATCGGACAATGTGGCGAACATGGCAAGGGAAAAAGGGCTTGACGTACATACGGGCTTTTTTGGCCCTGATAAGGCTCGGCAACTCGCAGACCAATATGGCAAGTTCGATATTGTCACCTGTTCAAATGTATTTGCTCATAACCCGAAAGTGAATGATTTTATAGAAGCGGTTGCAAGTTTGCTTGATAAAGAAGGTGAGTTCTGGGTTGAAGTTCATTCCGCGCATGATTTGTTTACTGGGCTGCAATGGGACTGTTTTTATCATGAACATTGTTTTTACTGGACCATACAGGCTCTTGAACGTTGCCTGGGTACGTTTGGTTTCGCGCTTAAAGATTATGAGACAACTCCGATGCACGGCGGTGCCTTGCGCGCGGTTTTCGGTAAGGTGGGCAAAACCGTACCTCTCGTGGCTCAGTCACTGTCGTCTGATGATTGGCGGGGATTCGGGCAGAATTGCTTCAAGAGTAGGGATGTACTAAGGGAGTGTGTCCAACATCTGCCTATCAACTATGCGTACGGCGCGGCAGGTCGAGCCGTGACGTTGATTAATTGGGCGCAGATCGCAGGCTCACTTGATTTCGTGGTGGATGGGAGTCCTTTGCGGTTTAATAATGCGATTCCCAATACGACGGTTCCCATTATTTCCGAAAAAGAATTCTTCTCGTTGACCAACGTCAGTGATTGGTGTCTTGTTTCGGCGCATAACTATTTTGAAGGTATCCGCAATAAGGTGGATGCGGCTTTCCCGGATAAGAAAATGAAGTACGTATTGCCTTTACCATATGTCTCAATCAAATAAGGTTTTGATATTGGGCGCCAGCGGCATGTTAGGGTCGCAGGTTGCTAAAGCTTTCGAACAATATGCACCTCAATTTAAATTAATTCTTCAATCTAAGGAGCGATTTACCAGGAGTGTCGATTTGTTTGGATATTTGTCTCAAACTGGGGCTTCAACAGTTATTAACTGCATCGGGTATCTTGGGAGGGATCCCGCTTTACACTTAATGATCAACGGTTGTATGCCAAGAGTGATCGCAGACTGGTGTGATGCCAATGGTGCGTTATGTATTCATATTTCAACAAATGCGATTTTTGAGCCTCACGAAACTAGATTATGGTTCCCAGAGGATCAGCCAAGCCCACACACGCCTTATGAAGTAGCGAAGGCTTTTGGAGAAGATCCACGTTCATACATTTTCCGCGCATCTTTCATTGGTATAAGTAGTACAGGAAGAGGGATTTTAAGCACGCTACTTAAAGGTGGTCAATTTGTAAATAGAACGTGGAATGGAGTGACAGTCTGGGCTTTGGCTAAACGAATTATTGACGTTGTGAACCACTTCCATGGTGAACCCAAAGCACTTATTGAGCATGTGCACTCTCCTGATGTAATTACATTCAATGGGCTTGCTAAGCATCTAGGGTCGTCTTCATGTAGTAGTCGTTCGGAAAATGATGCCCGTTTACTTGGTGGTGGATTGAAATTTCCAACAATTTCAGAACAAATAGAAGCGTACAGGGATGCACTCAACAATGACTGTTACTAAATTTCAGTGATATTTAGTGCTTATGAGGAGTAGTGGTGGTATCCAAGGTTTTGCACATTATTGAGAGTTTTGATGGACAAGCCATAGAGAAATGGTTGACCCTTCTAGTCACCGAGTCTGTGAAAAGAGGCAATCGTGTTAATTGGTCTTTCTATTGCATTGAAAAAAATGCCGGCAGATACAGTGAGCAACTTGCAAAACTGGGTTGTGAAGTGATTTGCTCTCCCTATCCAATATCCAGACCGGTAAAGTTTATCAAAGCGTTGAGAGAGATTGTCCGTGCTGGCGGCTACGATATTATTCATAGTCACCATGATCTAATGAGTGCCGTGTATTTTGTGGCAACGCTAGGTTTACCAGTTCGCAAACGTATCATACATATTCATAATACTTCGCTCAGCTTGCCGACGAAGAGCAGGACGAAACAGTATATTGGTAAAACCTTCTTCAGATTTATTTGTAATCGATTGGCAGATCACATTGTCGGAGTATCCAAGAGTGCATTAATAAGTATTTTGAATGGCAATGATGTTAATGAAAAATGTTCGATTATCCATTGTGCAATAGATGTTGACTCTTCGATTCAAGGCGATTGTCATGGCCACGAGCTCAGGCGGAGTCTAGGTATTCCTGCATCTGCGCTGATACTATTATTCGTTGGAAGAATGACCGCATATAAAAACCCAGCATTTGTTATTGAGATACTTGGATTATTGCGGCAGCAAGGACTAGATGTATACGGGGTATTCGTCGGAAAGGGCGATCAGATTGAAAAGATTGTCGACCTGTCAGCAAAGGAGGGTATAGGCGACAGGGTCAAGTGCCTAGGTTGGCGTAACGATGTACGCGAGATCATGGCTGCCAGTGATGTGCTGATTTTTCCGTCGATTGAAAATCCTATGGAAGGGTTGGGTCTTAGTGTTGTTGAAGCGCAATCGGTTGGATTGCCAGTGGTCATGTCATTGAGTGTCCCAGAGGAGGCCATTGTTATTCCGGAGCTTGTTGAAAGACTTTCGTTGCAGGCAGGAGCAAAAGTCTGGAGTAACAAAATAACCAACTTGATCCGTAAGCGAGCGTCATATAGTAGGGATGAGTATGAAAATATAATCAAGCAGTCTTCGTTTTCACCTTACCATTCATTATCCGGTTTGGTAAAGCTCTATCAATACCCCACTGATGTTCATTGTAAAACGGTTGATGATTTACCGAATTTTATAGTTATCGGATCCTCAAAGTGCGGTACGACAAGCCTGCATGCCTATCTCTCCATGCATCCGAAAATCTATTTGCCTAAACAAAAAGAATTGCATTTTTTTCAGGATGACAAAGCCGCATGGGGAACATGGTGCCGTGGTTTGGCCTGGTATTCGTCCATGTTTTCCGGTTCTTCAGCATACTTGGCAAGGGGGGAATGCTCTCCGGGGTATTCGCACGAAGATCAATCGGAAATCGCGGCCAGAAAAATGTATGAAACATTGCCTTTGACCAAGATTGTTTACATGATACGCGACCCGATCGAACGTGTGCGCTCGCATTATATTGAAGAGGTCGCGAATAGGCATTTGCCGGAAGATATCACTCTGAATGAAATCATCTCTGCCGGTGCGGATGGAGAGGGTATTGCAAACCATTTTTTTAAAGTGATTATACAAAGTACCTTGTATCATCGGCAACTCAAGCGCTATCTGAATTACTTTCCGTTGAGCAATATACATGTAATCGCCCTTGAAGATTTGGTTGCTAATCCACAAGGGGAACTGGAAAAATTGTTTGAGTTCCTTGGCGTATATCAAGATTTCACCCCCCCCAATATCGCCAATATATATAACGCGGGTGCCGGCAAGCGTATTCGTGTCTACAATCCGACGGCGTTTTTTAGAAGATGGCCTGGCTATGAGGGCTTCTCGAAAATATTTCCAGACTCGGTGCGAAATAAATATCGTCGTGTTATTAGCAAGTCCATTGATAAGAGAAGCAAATGCAGTATCAGCCCGGCAAACCTTCAGTTTCTAGAAGCGTTATTTAGAGTGGATGTGTCCCGTCTCAGTGAATTGCTTGGCAGGGAATTTTCTGGCTGGTCACGTTAACAAGAGGCCGATGATGGAGTGTATTATTGATGTGGCTGACTTGGTTTTGCCAGGTATTTTTCATATTGTGTCAGGTTGAATTTTATATTGTGAAAGTGTGTGATGTATTTGTTTGATCCGGCAAAAAAAAGTGAATATCGTGTATTGCAAGTGTTTTCAACTCTTGGTGTGGGTGGTGCTGAAACCTGGTTGATGGCTTTGCTGCGGTATTTTAATCGTATTAAAGATGAGTTGCCGTACCGGATACAATTTGATATTTGCCTGACCAGTGGGAATAAGGGTGTATTTGATGATGAGGCGGTTGCGCTGGGCGCAAGGCTATTTTATCCACGCTATAGCCGAAACAACTTGCTCAGGTTCGTGCGGGAATTCCGTACCATACTGGCTGAAGGGCAGTATGACGCAATACATGACCACCAGGATTACACGTCGGGATTTCACTTCCTGTTCGGAATAGGCCATCTTCCGTCGGTGCGAGTTGCACATATCCATAATCCAGTGCTTCATCTGAAAAATTATAATACAAGTCGAACTCGAAAATTTACCGCTGAAGCGGGGAAATATTTGTTGGCTCATCTAGCCACGCATGTTATCGGAACATCTCGTCAAGTAGTTTCAGAGTATGGGTTTGATGAAAAACGTTTCGACAAGGTGAAGCGCGGTGTAGTTCATTGCGGATTTGATGTTGCTAGATTCAGCGGGGCGCATGAGTTGACTCATGATGAGATTTGTAGGGAATTTGGCTGGGAGAAGACCGCTCGAATACTTCTTTTTGTGGGTAGGCTTAACTCCGGGCTAAATCAAAAAAATCCCGGGTTTGCTTTGGAGGTGGCAAAGATATGTATAGACGAAGACCCAAGCATTCATTTTTTGATGGCTGGAGGGGGGGGGGGGTTAATAATTGAATTCGAGGCTAAGGTAAAAGCATGGGGGATGCAGAAGTCAATACTACTCATCGGTGCCCGTTCTGATATACCACACTTGATGTCTGGCGCTAATTTTTTTTTATTTCCCTCTATTGCCGAAGGTCTCGGTATGGTGGCGGTGGAGGCGCAGGCAGCAGGATTGCGGGTATTGGCTTCGGATACCGTTCCCAGAGAGTGTGAGGCAATACCGGGAATGGTGACTTTTCAGCCATTAAATGCGGGAGCTGCAGCTTGGGCAAAAGAGGTTCTGGTGCTTATGAAGTTACCAATTCCGGATCTGGCTACCTGCAATCAGGCTGTAAAAAATAGTCCGTTTTCCATTGAAAATTCTGCTGCGGCTTTACTAAAAATTTACACAGGGCAAGATCAATAATTGCTAATAACTGGAATCCAAACTTATGTCACTAATACGAAACGTCTTACTGAAAATTTTAAGTCATCATACGCTTGCTCTGCTGCGTTGGGATATCCATTTTATTGGGGTACGTGCGGTTAACTCACTGTTCTCGAAGGAATATCAATTACGTAACAAACTTCGAAAACTGAAACACCCTATTTATTTGAATCTTGGTAGCGGCCCAAGAGGGTTAACATCCAGCAATTGGATAAATGTGGATGGGTATAAAGACACCAATGTCATGTATTGCATGGATTTCAATAGTAGATTTCCGTTTGAGGATAATTGTTTTGATGGGATTTTTTGTGAGCACGTATTGGAGCATTTCAATATTGAAAATGGTCAGCGTCTATTAAGTGAATGTTGTCGCGTGCTTCGTCCGGGTGGTTGTTTGCGAATTATTGTTCCTGATGGAGAGAAGATTATGAAAGCATATTTCGATACTCCGTCAGAATTGCTTGAGAGACGTAGTGTTAATTCTTCTTGTGCTATGGAAGCTGTGAATTCTTATTTCAGACAAAGATACGAGCACCAGATTGCATATGACGAAGAGCTTCTCAAATACCAGTTTTTACTTGCTGGGTTCAGCCAAGTATCCAGGGCATCCTTCGGAAATGGCAAGGTTTCAGGTGCTGTAATAATTGACGATAAAAAGTATGAATGGGAAAGCCTTTATATGGAAGCTGTAAAACCTGCCCATAAAAAATTACAACCTGGAAGTATTGGTATCTAACATTTAGGTTGTCTAGTTTTGATGAGTAGCCCGAGAAGAATAATTTTTGTTCCTTACATTCACGCATTCGGTGGCGTTGAAAGATTGATTCTTGCGCTGTCCCGTTTTTTGCACGAACATGGTTTGCCCCATACTGTCGCATGTTTTAGCGAGACGATTGATTTTGCGGCGTATGCAGACTGGCCGATGCCCGTGCAGGAGTTGACAACCCGGCGTAATCCGATCAGTGAAGGGATGGCTTTGAATCGTTATATGCGAGCTGCTCATGCAGAAGGATCGCTCCCCCCTCTTTTGTTTGATTTGAAGGGGGCTTTTTATGCGGGGATGTTCCCTGCATTACCCTATCATCTTCATTTGACCGACCCGCCCAGTCTGCTGCCTTCGGAGCTTAGCAAGTTCGCTTTTTCCTCACGGCAGAATTGGCCTCGCAATTTAAAGGAATCGCGACCTGCGCTTGTTAAAATGATCAAGGGGGAAATCTCTCACCGACTCAACCGGCGAGGTACATTGAATGCGCTCTCTGTTTTCGCTATGACCCATTCGATTGCTGCTGAACTGTGCAAGCTGTACTCGTTGGAGGCCAATATTGTACGTCCGGGGGTGAAGTTGCCACCATCGCTCCCCAAGCGCAGCTTACATGCAGGAGGTAAAGTGCGTTTGCTCTCAGTATGCAGGCTCGAGCCAAACAAGCGTCTTGACTGGATATTGGATGCCTTGGCCGGACTGGAGTCGTCAGCCTCGCCATTAAGCAAAAAAATTGACTGGATACTGGATGTGGTAGGTGGCGGCTCGCAGCGTGAGGAGTTGCAACACCTTGCAGTTCAGTTGGGTATTGCTGAACGAGTGGTGTTTCACGGGAGAATTTCAGATGCAGAAGTTGAGGAAGTTTTTGCGGGCGCCAGCCTGTTTTTGATGCCTGCCGTGCAAGGATACGGGTTGCCGGCCCTTGAGGCATTGGCCAGAGGCGTTGCTGTTGTTCTTCACAAGGAGTCGGGGGTTTCTGAGATACTGGAAAAAAATCCTTGGGTTGAAATAATCGAAGATGGCACCGATGACTTGGCATCATCTATCGATATTATGGTTGACCGTATTTGTAGCCATGAGCTTGAGAAATGCCCTATACCGGAATTCCCGACGGAAGCCGACTGGGCGCGCAATATATGCGCCCAATGCAAATGGATTTGATTATGCACAACAACTGCGAAAACCATTTTGAAGGTTTTTATGTTAGATAAATTATTGCGTTACTTAAAGTCACTACGCAGCATGCAACGAATAAACATGGCTCTTGCGCGGGGCGGTGCAACCGGCTCACTAAGAATTATCGACTTGTCCGATCCGTCTACCTGGGAGTTTTCTGGTTTTAGCCAGAACGGTGAAGATGGCATTATCGACCTGTTGACTCGGCGCATCGAAAATCCGAATCGGTATTTTATTGAAATCGGCGCTTCCGATGCGCTTGAAAATAACACCACCTGGTTAGCCGTTGCCCGACGATTCAGCGGTATATGGATTGAAGGAGATCAAGAAACATGTGACTGGTGCTCATATTTATTCACGTCGCTCAACTACGGAGTGGAATGCGTTTGCATGTTTGTTACAAAAGAGAAGGTAATAGACATAAAAATACGTTCGCTGCATGAGAATCCAGATGTCTTTTCTCTGGATATAGACGGTAATGATTATCATATTGCTGATGCCGTCTTGTCATCGGGGATGCGGCCAAAAATATTCATTGTCGAGTACAACTCTTCCTTTGGTCCGGAATTGAGCGTTTCTATCCCCTATCGTGGCAATTTTCGTAATAGCAGGGCTCATGGAGAAAATCTTTACTATGGGTGCTCTATAACGGCGTGGAAGAAGCTTTTTGCAAAATTTGGCTATGTCTTTGTATCAGTAGAGACGAATGGCGTTAATGGTATATTTATCGATCCAAAGGAATTCAACGGAGAATTTGTGCGAAGTATCAGAGGTAAACATTTTGCCGAGAACTTTTCTCAATTGCGAGAATATAGGGTCAATTGGGAAAAACAATTTGAATTGATTAGCAGTAGAGAATTAGTAACCGTTAATTGATATTCACAATAGAAGTGTCGGAAAATAGTTCAATGAAAGACAAGCACTACACAATTCTTGCCATAGGCTTCGCCAAGTGGCGCGGTTGTGATCCTCGCGCATTAGCTCAGTCATTTCGTAGTTTAGGGCATGCCTTGATTGAAATTGACGCCGAAGATTATGTGCCTTGGCGCTGGAATGGCTTTATTTCACGCGTATTTCGCCGCCTCTTTTTAAGAGCATTGGTAGATGATTACAATCGGGATGTATTGAAGCGGGCTATGTCTTCCGAGTTCGATTTTGTACTGGTCTTCAAGGGGATGTATCTGAAGCCGGAAACATTGCGGGTTTTGCGCGCATTAGGCAAGCCGGTTTATAACTTTTATCCGGATGTCAGCTTTGAAGATCACGGCTCTTATATACCTCCCGCCCTCCGTTATTATGATTGTGTCTTCACTACCAAATCTTTTCATGGTGCAAAGGAAATTGCAGATTTCCATATTAATGAGTTGCTGCAAATTCGGCATGGGTTCGATCCGGAAGTGCACCGGCCTGTTCAATTGTCCCCGCCACAAATTGCGCGCTACGGGTGTGACGTGAGTTTTGTTGGGTGCTGGTCACCAGAAAAAGAACGGCTTATTTCCTGCATATTGAACCACCGCAGGAATCTCAAGGTTCTGGTGTACGGCATAGGCTGGAAATATGCGTCTACAGAGTTCAAGAAACTGTTGGGGGAAAATCTACGTCCAGGTGTTTTTGGTGATGAGTTGGCCATTGCATATTGCGCATCCAAAGTTAACCTCGGATTGTTGAGTAGTGCTGCCGGTGATGCATCTATGTCTGACCAGACTACGGTGCGCACATTTCAGATCCCCGCTTCTCAATCATTCATGTTGCACGAGAATACCGAGGAAGTCAGATCCTATTTTCAGCCGGAAAAGGAAATTATGCTGTTTAACGGCGGGGCCGACTTGTTGCTGAAATTGGATACAGTCTTAAGTGATGATGCTCTTAGGGAAACCATAAAGGCAAACGGCTATCGTCGTTGTATGAAAGAGCCTTATGATTATTCCAGTGTGGCTGAAACGATCGTGAAAAAGTTTGAAACTGGATCTGCCTGACCTTATGGGACGCTCTGCCTTAATTTCACCATTACGCTATGTAGTTATAGGTGTCGCCGCGATACTGCTGGCTGTGTACGCCATTTTTATCCGCCAGTACGATTACATCACTTCTGATCAGGCCGCCTATGTGGCACTTATCGTCATGCTGGGGCTATTGCCTGCGATATTTGTATTGCTTGATAAACGCGAGGCTGCCCTGATACCGCTTATGCCGCTGCATGGTGTTTTCTATGCGTTCACTTTTGGCCTACCGGCGTTTTCCAAGAACACAGATTGGCTTGCAGGCAGTGAGGACGACATCACCGACGCGCTTGTGTTGACTATTTTAGGACTGTTCTGCCTTTATCTTGGCTATTACACCTTCCGCAGGTTTTTTGGCGGATTGAAGCCGATACGCTCCCGAAATGTCCCGCTCCAACAGCAGATTAGGGTAGCCTGGATTTTATTCGGTATGTATTTGGCGTTTCAATTTTTTCCGGTTCTGAGGACGCTGCCATCTGTAGATCAGTTATCAGCTCCGCTAGGTTATCTATCTTTGGGTATCCTAGCTTTGCTGGCGTTCGGTGACCAGTTGCCCCGCAGGCACTTGGTACTGTTTAAAGTTTCCGTGGTGTTCACGCTACTTGTTACGACACTTTCTGGCTCGCTGGCGCCAACGGTTCTTTTCCTCACATTTTTTGGCATCCTATATTGGAATAAGAAGCGGTGCATCCCATGGCATTTCATTTTTATTAGCGCGCTCGTTGCTATTCTTCTGAACCCCGTTAAACAAAATTATCGTGATGTTGCTTGGTACTCGGAACAATCATCTCTCTCGTATTACGATAAGGCGATTGTGCTGGGTAGTGTGGTACAGGAATATTATTCCGGCGCTAGTGTTTTCGCCACAATCAGTGAAGATACTAGCACTGTCAACCGACTTGCCCATATTGCCACCTTGGGTTATGTCGTCAAGATGACGCCAGCATCCGTCCCGTACTGGTCGGGTGATTCATACCGTACACTCGGGACCAGTTTTATCCCCCGTGCTCTCTGGCCGAACAAGCCTCAAGCTACCATCGGTCAGGATTTTGGACACCGCTATGCGCTTATAGGCCCGAATGATGAGTGGACATCGATCAATCTACCCTGGCTGGTTGAGTTTTATGCCAATTTCGGCGCATTAGGTGTGTTGGTGGGTATGTTCTTTGTGGGCGTGTTTTTCCGCTTTCTGGTGCAAAAGCTAAGAGTGCCAGCTAGTGCCCCAATGGAGCATGTACTTGCGGTGACTGTTATGTTCGGCCTTTTTTATGCCGAATCAAATTTTGCGCTGATGGTTGGCGGTATCTTGTCTACATTTATTGCGTTCATTGTGCTACTGCGCCTATTGACACGCGGGCGTGCCGTTGCCTCATCAACTCATGTGCGGCGCATACCCTGAGTGTCTTTAATTGGAAGCGCGCGTCTGAAATGAAGGTTCTCCATGTTGTTCCTTATACCAGCTCATTATATGGGGGACCGCCAGTTGTTGTCGCCCAGATGGCGGATACTTTGGCAGGCTTGGGTGTCGATGTCGATGTAGTAACCACAACAGCGCATGGCAGAGTTGAATTGGATGTGCCCACTGGTCAGCCAATCATTAAGAATGGCGTTAGATATTTCTACTTTACTCGCCAAGGCCCAAAATTCTGGATGTTTTCTTGGCCCTTGCGGTGCTGGCTGTATCGACATGTTCGTGATTATGATCTCGTCCATGTGCATGGTTTGTTTGCCTACACTACTTTGCCTGCGTGTGCTGCCGCGCGCCATTTTGGTAAGCCTTATGTGATTACGCCCCATGGGATGCTTGATCCTTGGTGTCTGTCCCACAAATGGTGGAAAAAGTTGCCCTATTATTTCTTGCTGGAACGCCGCAATTTGCAGCGAGCATCGGCTGTGCATGTCACCTCGTCTTTTGAAGCGACCGGTATGGATGATCTTGGATTCGACTCGAAGACGCATGTGATTCCCTTATACGTGGAGATGCCTCATCGGCAAGAGCGCAATTGCCATGATGAGCAACCCTTGTCGTTGTTGTTTCTTTCACGCTTGTTACCGATTAAGGGCTTGCCAGTACTATTGCATGCACTGGCATTGTTGCGTGAACGCTCCGGCATTGCGGTTGTGCTAAAAATTGCCGGTCAGGGAAGCGATGAATATGTATCCAAGCTTCAGGCAATGGTTCAAAAATTCAAGATATCCAATAGCGTAAAGTTTGTCGGCTTTCTACAGGGGGAAGCCAAGTCGCAAGCTTTAGCCGAAGCTGATGTCTTTGTCCTCCCTTCCTATCATGAAAATTTTAGCCTCGCGACAGCTGAAGCGATGGCTGCCGGCTTGCCGGTTATTGTGAGCGATCAGGTTGGAATTGCGCGTGAAATCAGCGATGCTAATGCCGGCATTGTGGTGCCAAAAGATTCACCGGCAGCCTTGGCTGACGCCATTGAAAAGTTTGGCAGCGCCAAGTATAGGCAGCTTACGGGTGAGAATGGCCTTAGGTTGGTTGAACAAAAGTTTTCAAAGGAGATGACTGGGGAAACCTTGCTCAAGGTATATGAAAATATGATTAACCAGACCTCTGGTTGCGGAACACCTTAAGAAAGTCTTTTATGGTTATTCTCGGCCTTAACGCCTATCACGGCGATTCATCCGCCTGTCTTGTCATCGACGGCAAACTGGTTGCCGCCGCCGAAGAGGAGCGCTTTCGCCGCATAAAGCACTGGGCGGGGTTTCCGTCAGAGGCAATCCGTTATTGTCTGGCCGAGGCGAGCGTCGGCTTGGCCGATGTGGCGCATGTGGCGATTAATCAGGATGCCGGGGCTAATCTGTGGAAGAAGATCGGCTTTACCCTGGCGAAGCGGCCTGACCTGGGCATGGTGATGGACCGTATCAAGAACAAAAAAGAGCGTGCCAACGTGGGGGAAGAATTGGTTCGTGCGTTTCCGGATGAACGTTTTGCCGGGGAGTTGCATGAAGTGGAGCATCACTTGGCCCATCTTGCTTCAGCTTTTCTGGTTTCACCTTTTGATGATGCTGTGGTGGTCTCGGTGGATGGCTTTGGCGACTTTGCCAGTGCGGCTTGGGGTGTGGGAAGCGGTTCCGTGATTCGCGTGGAGGATAAGGTCTATTTCCCCCACTCGCTGGGCATCTTCTATCAGGCGCTGACCCAGTGGCTGGGATTTCCCCATTATGGTGACGAGTACAAGGTGATGGGGTTGGCACCTTACGGCGCGCCGAAGTTCTTGGCTGAGATGCGCCGCATTGTGCAGTTGCAGGACGACGGCTCGTTCCGCCTCAATCTGGATTACTTCCGGCACCACAAGGAGAAGATCGATTATGAGTGGGGGAACGGGGAGCCACGCGTCGGTGAATTATTTGCCGATAACTTGTGCAAATTGCTTGGACCAGCCCGAAGTATGGGGGGTGAGCTAACGCAATATCATAAGGATATTGCCCGTTCAGTTCAGGCGATGTATGAGGAGGCATTTTTCCACCTCCTTAATACGTTGCATAAGAGGCATGGGTTGGAGAACCTGGCGCTGGCTGGCGGCTGTGCGATGAACTCGGTGGCGAACGGGAAAATCTACCGCAATACTCCCTTCAAGAAGATTTATATCCAGTCCGCCGCCGGTGACGCGGGCGGGGCGATCGGTGCGGCATTCGCGGTTTGGCACAAGCTGGGCGGCAAGCGCGGCTTTGTGATGGATCATGCCTACTGGGGGCCAAAGTTTGATAACGACGTGATACGTGATCTGCTGGATGCCAATGATGAGAAGCTGGTTGCGCAGGGTTGCCAGCGGGAATTTATCGATGATGAAAACACCTTGTGCGCCCGAACGGCTAAAGCCATTTCCGAAGGCAAGGTAATAGGCTGGTTTCAGGGCCGCATGGAGTGGGGTCCACGCGCTTTGGGCAACCGCTCGATTCTGGGCGACCCGCGCCGGGCGGACATGAAGGATATTCTCAACCTGAAGATCAAGCGGCGGGAGTCTTTTCGCCCCTTTGCGCCGTCAATCCTGCGCGAGTCGGTGACTGAATGGTTTGAGACGGATGATGATGTGCCCTTCATGATGCAGGTCTACCAGATTCGTGAAGGTAGACGGCCCTTGATACCTGCCGTGACTCACGTGGACGGTTCGGGGCGTCTGCAAACCGTCAGCCGCGACACCAATCCGCGCTACTACCGGTTGATCGAGGCTTTCGATGAATTGACCGGCGTTCCTGTGGTGCTCAATACCTCTTTCAACGAAAACGAACCGGTGGTGTGCCGGCCGGAAGAGGCGCTGGACTGCTTTTTGCGCACCAGGATGGATGTGCTGGTTCTGGGTGACTGGTTCATTCAGCGCGCGGCATGATGGTTACTCCCTTGAAGATATCGGTTATTACGGCGGTCTTCAATCGACGTGACACCATTGAGGATACGTTGTGCAGTGTGGCCAGCCAGATTTATGGCGATGTGGAGCATATTGTGGTGGATGGCGGCTCGTGTGATGGCACGATGGATGTGCTGAATGCCTGCCGTGATCAGATTGACGTGTTGCTCAGCGAGGCAGACCGGGGGATTTACGATGCCTTGAACAAGGGCATTGCCTTGGCGACGGGGGATGTGGTGGGATTCCTGCACGCGGATGACGTGTTTGCAGACACGAGGGTGCTTTCCAGAATTGCGGATGCTTTCGCCGATGATGCGGTGGGCGCTGTTTATGGTGATCTGGTTTATGTGCAGGCTGGGGATATGGGACGGGTGGTACGCCATTGGTCAGCGGGACATTTTTCAAAGTCAAAACTGGCCTGGGGCTGGATGCCGCCGCACCCAACCTTTTACGTGCGACGTTCGTTATATGCTCGACTCGGGGGCTTCGATCTGCGCTATCGCATCGCTGCCGACTACGACACGATGCTGCGCTTTTTGGGCCGGGGAGAAGTACAAGCTGCCTACATTCCGGAGGTGCTGGTGAAGATGCGGCTGGGTGGCGTAAGTAACCGTTCGTTGGCCAACATCCTGCAGAAGAGCCGGGAAGATTATCTGGTCTTGCGTCGCAATGGCGTTGGCGGGCTGGGTGCGCTGGTGTGGAAGAACTTGAGTAAGGTGGCGCAATTTTTTGGCGGCGCCCAAAAATAATGCCGTGGTGAATGGCACGGCTTCATTTTTTCCTGCAAGCGCAGCCGACGTGATGTCGGTTTTTTTTTGTGGATCGCGGCAGCGATGCGCAGTGCCTGCGTGCAGATGCGAAAGCGCGCGGGCCTGATAACGTGGTATTACATGTTGAGATCGAACCTGCTGAAATTCCCGGCTTATATGCCCAATGCCATGTCGGCATCGTCGCATTAGACCCGCGCCACAAAACTCACAACCTGCCCGGCAAGTTTCTTTCCTGTATGCAGTCTGGCTTGCCTGTGCTGGCGAGCATCAATCCGGGGAATGATCTGGCAGAGTTGATACAAAGAGAAGGTGATGGGCGAGTCTGTACGGATCACTCGGCAGAGACGTTGCGGCGCCTGGCAATTGATCTCACGGATGAGATTGCTGCTGGGACAAATGTGTCTGCCCGTTGCCGTGCATTGTCGGCAAAGCTGTTTTCGCCAGAGGCGGCAGTGAAACAGATTGCTGCGGCATTGGGTGGCTGAATGCGCATATGACTGAATCGCGGCACCTCGACATTCTGACTCCGCGCTTGATCCTGCTCTTCTCCCACCCGACGGGTTGCTGGTATAAGTTAAAATGTCTATCTATAATTGCATCATTCTGTACATTTGGAGTTTGCCATGAAACAGGCCACATTTACCGAAGTGCGCAATCACGCTAAACAGTATTTTGACATTGTCGAATCAGGGGAATCCGTGCGTGTGCTTCGCAATGGCAAGCCCATCGCCGACATTGTGCCTATAGTTGCCGATCTCCCGTCATGGAAGCGACGCAAGGCGCAACCCTTGGTGCTGGATGGCGTGTCGGTCAGTCGCATGATTCTCGAAGAGCGTGAAGCTGGTTTTTGATGGGGGAAGTCTGATGCGCGTTTTTTTCGATACCTCTGCGTTCGTCAAGCGTTATATCAGCGAGGCTGGAACTGACGCTGTGCTGGGATGGTGCGACCAGGCGACGGAAATCATCTTGTCCGGCATCGCGCTCCCGGAGATTATTTCGGCCTTTTGCCGGTTGCAGCGGGAAGCCAGGATCACTGACACTCAATATCGGCAACTGAAGTCTTTGTTGCTGGCTGACATTGAAGATGCCGCCATTTGTGATTTGACGCCCGCAGTACTGGCTAAGGCAATTTCCAGTCTCGAAAAGAGTGTGCTGCGCGGCATGGATGCCATACACATCGGCAGTGCTGTTGCGCTGAAGGCCGATGTTTTCATTTCAGCCGACCAGCGCCAGCTTGATGCTGCTGCCCGCATGGGTTTGCGAGTTGAGTTTGTATGAAATATTTGGCGACAATCGCAAAGCGCGGGGAACATCAGGTTGAAGTTCTCGCTTAACCCAGCAAAATACGCCGGGTAAGTCATTGGTTATAGCCATTCCACTGGGTGTGGTTACATCAAGCCCAAGGCAAGCGTTGATTCGACCGGCGTTTTCCAGGATTTTTGGTAGTTGTGTTCATTCTCGGGATTGGAAAGATGCAGGAGTTTTTTGTTTCGTTGGCCGGTTGTGTGGTGCTGATTTTGTTGTTGCGTGTGGTGGCGAATTATTTTGGTCTTGTCGATAATCCCGGTGGGCGCAAACAGCACGCTCAGCCGACCCCTACGGTGGGCGGCCTGGCGATGTCTCTGGCGGTGTTGCTGGCGTTGCTTTGGAATGGTGGCTTATCGGGCAATGTTGCTGTGCTGATGGGTTGCGCCGTCGGACTGGTGATTCTGGGTATCTTCGATGACAAGATCGGCCTGTCGGTCTCGTTGCGCATGATGATCCAGGTGTTTCTGGTGCTGGTGGTTATCATCGGTGCAGGGGGTACGATCACCCATCTGGGCGCCTTGTTTGGCAGCGACATTCAACTGGGGATATTTGCCGTTCCGTTCAGCGTGATTGCGTTTGTCGGCGGGATCAATGCGATGAACATGATCGACGGGGCGGACGGCATGGCGGGCAAGATGGCATTGATTACCATGCTGGGTGTGGCGGCGATTTTCTATGTCACGGGTGCTTTTGAGTTGCTGCCGCTGACCTGGGCGATGCTCGGAGCTTTGATCGGTTTCCTGTTGTTCAATACGCGTCTTCTTGTCAGGCGCGCATGGGTGTTCATGGGCGACGCGGGGAGTATGTGGCTGGGGTTCGTGCTGGGCTGGTTCATGGCACAGGTAGCGGGGAATGTGGTGGCGGCAGAGCCGGCAGTGGTGTTGTGGCTGTTTGGCGTTCCGCTACTGGATACGCTGACCGTGATGATACGGCGCAAGCGGCGCAAAACTTCGGTCTTTGATGCGGATCGCACGCACATTCATCATGTGCTGGTTGATACCGGACTGACAATTAATTACTCGGTGTTGTTGCTGAGCGGAATTCAGATGATCATGGTCGGCATTGGTGTGTTGTTTTATTTTACCCACGCGCCTGCTTCCTTGGTGTTCTGGAGCTTTGTCTTGGTGTTCGCGGCTTACTATTATTGGTTGCGCGATTCTTAGACGCCGCCATCGCGTTTAATAATCCAAATACCACTTCCAATTCAACAGAGCTTGTCATTGCGAGCACGTAGGGAGGGTTCCACCCGCCATGG
>Ga0155952_1049_pt1 | contig 30991 bp, 23 predicted proteins | sample RifCSPlowO2_02_FD_107606 | JGI IMG/M metagenome (GOLD analysis project Ga0155952, IMG submission 107606) | Gallionellales bacterium RIFCSPLOWO2_02_FULL_57_47
ATTTCCTTGCTGGTGGTGCAAGGCTTGGAAAGTTTCTTCAGCTCTTCAACCGCAGCGATAACCGCCTTGTCGATGCCGCGCTTCAGGTCCATCGGGTTCATGCCGGCAGCAACGAACTTCATTCCTTCCTGCACGATGGATTGCGCCAGCACGGTCGCTGTCGTCGTGCCGTCACCGGCCACATCGGAAGTTTTGGAAGCGACTTCCTTGACCATTTGCGCGCCCATGTTTTCGAACTTGTCTTTCAGTTCGATTTCCTTGGCGACAGATACGCCATCCTTGGTGATGGTCGGTGCGCCGTAGGAACGGTCCAGCACTACGTTACGGCCTTTCGGGCCCAGAGTAACTTTTACTGCATCGGCCAGAATGTTGACGCCGGCAACCATCTTGTTGCGTGCTGCGTCGTGGAACTTTACGTCTTTAGCTGCCATGTTTATGTCTCCTGAATTGTGTGGTAATGAGGTTGAGTGCGAACTGTTTGCCCTCTCCCTAACCCTCTCCCGCTTGCGGGCGAGGGGACAAACGTTCTCAGATGAGGGCTTGTCTGATTCTGCTTACGCTTCAACTACGCCGATGATGTCATCTTCGCGCATCGTCAGATATTCCTGGCCGTCCATCTTGAACGCCTGGCCGGAATATTTTCCGAACAACACGCGGTCGCCAACCTTGACTGCCATCGGCTGCAACTTGCCGTCGTCACCCGTTTTGCCTTTGCCTACAGCGATGATTTCGCCTTGATCGGGCTTTTCGGCGGCTGCATCGGGGATCACGATACCGGAAGCGGTCTTGCGTTCTTCTTCCATACGCTTGACGATGACACGATCGTTCAAAGGACGAATTTTCATACTAAGTTCTCCTAAATCAGTGGGTTAATTAAATGCGGAGGCGGGGTTTTATGGATTTATTAGCACTCCCGTCCTGCGAGTGCTAATAGTAAGGGCAACCCCGCCCGATTTCAAGGGTGGAGCCGGGGTTTATTTTTGCGCGGGGAGGGCGACTTTGTTATCGGTGCTGAACTGGTAATCGTGGAAGATATGCTCGGCAGTCAAGATCTGATAGGTGCCATCGGCATTGCGATGGGTCGTATCCTTGAGGCGATAGGTGTAGTGGCCGCAAGTCCAGCAATCATAATTGCGCATGTGGGTGCACAGGCATATCTTGTCCTTGACGGATAATTTTTTGGCATCGGGATGCAGCGCCAGCTCGCGGTTGTATGCATCAATGTATGCGCAATTGCCGTTCGCATCCAGGACATAGCCGTATGCTTCGCAGTTGGGGCGTATGCCGGAACCTATCGCCGGGCAGTGCTTCAACATGCGCATCGGGTAGCCGGTCGGTGACAGCATATTCACTTCGATATCGTCCTCGCTGGCCTTGAAATATTCCTGCTGGACTTCTTTGGGAATGCCGCATTCACCGGCCACAGTAAAGCGTGTTGCCACTTGAACGGCCGCAGAACCGGTTTCCAGATAACTTGCCGCGTCACTGCCGGTAAAAATGCCGCCTGCCGGGATCACCGGAATATCCAGTTGTTCGGTTTGCAGATATTGCAGGATTTCGCTAACGATGGTGCGCAAATCATATTTTGCCCAGTCCATTCCGAAACCCAGATGCCCGCCGGCCAGCGGGCCTTCCACAACGATGTAGTCGGGCAAACGGTTCAATCGGGCGTTTTTGCGCAGGAACAGTTGCAAGGCGCGCAGCGATGAGACGATGATGCCCAGCTTGGCATCACGGAAACGCGGGTGATCTTCCATCAATGCGAACGAGCCGAGGTGCAAACCGGCTGCCAGCGTGATGCCGTCAATACCCGCATCCAGCGCGGTTATCAGGCGGGTGCGCAAAGTTTCACGCGGCGCGTTCATCGTGAGCTTTTCCATGCAGTTGACGAAAATCATGCCGTCGCCGCGTTTGGCTTCCATGGTTTTACCGACATGCAGGCGGGTCGCTTCGGCAACCTGCGCCAGGTCGAATTGCACGATCGATTTGTCGGCTTTGTGGACGTTAAGCTTGTATTGCTTCTGCTTGGTGCTGACAAATTTGGTTTTGTAGCGGCGATCCGTTACGGTAGGCAACATCGCGTCGGAAATATGTCCGATCCCGCCCAGACGGGCCGCTTCCAGCGCCAAGTCGGCGGTGGAAATATCCACGCCCATGCCGCCTATAACAATAGGCACTAACTCACGCTTGCCAAAGCGCAGGCGGAAATCATCAACACGTTTCATTGCTATGATCTTTCTAACTGCAAAAAGTCGAGGTGCGAAGGATGCCACAGATGAGACAATCCTCAAAGCAGAGTTGAACGAATCCGGACTAAAACAGCCTAAAAAAACATGTTTATCCCAGTATCCTTCGGTATCTGCGTAAATAGCCGCAAAATCCGTTATGCTTTTTCATATGTCCGATATATACAGGCAACCCGATAGCAAAAATCTCCTCGTCCGCAGCCACGCTGCAGTGTGGCATCCCTGCTCGCAGATGAAGCACCACGAGAATTTCCCGTTGCTGCCGATTGCGCGCGGCAGCGGGGTGTGGTTGTACGGCTATGATGACAATCGCTATCTGGACGCTGTGAGTTCCTGGTGGGTGAATTTGTTCGGACACTGTAATCCGCGCATCAATGCAGCGATTACCGACCAGCTTGGAAAACTGGAGCACGTAATGCTGGCAGGCTTTACCCATGAGCCGGTGGTGCAGCTTTCGGAACGCCTGGGTGAGCTGGCACCCGAAGGATTGGGGCATTGCTTTTATGCCTCGGATGGCGCATCGGCTACCGAAATCGCGCTGAAAATGAGTGCGCATTATTGGCGCAACAGCGGCAAGCCCGGCAAAACACAATTCATCAGCCTGGAAAACAGTTACCACGGGGAAACGCTGGGTGCTTTGTCGGTGACGGATGTCGCGTTGTTTCGCGATGCCTACGGCGCATTGATCCGGCAACAGGCCACGGTACCCAGCCCGGACTGGCGCAAAGCCGCCGCCGGAGAAAGTTCCGAGGATTACGCGTTGCGTTGTGCAGCCGCCCTCGAACAACATTTACAGCAGTATCATCAGCAACTGGCTGCCTTCATCATCGAGCCGCTGGTGCAGGGGGCGGCAGGCATGGCAATGCATGCGCCGGTCTATTTGCAGCGGGCGCGCCAGCTTTGCGATGAATATGGAGTGCATTTGATTGCCGACGAAATTGCGGTCGGCATGGGGCGCACCGGTACGCTGTTCGCCTGCGAACAGGCGAACATCACACCGGATTTCTTATGCCTTTCGAAAGGCATTACCGGCGGTTATCTGCCGCTGTCCGTGGTGATGACGCGCGACGAAATCTACCAGGCGTTCTATGCCGACGAAACCGCGCGCGGTTTTCTGCATTCGCATTCCTATACCGGCAATCCGCTGGCCTGCCGCGCCGCGCTCGCTACCCTGGATATTTTTGCGCAGGATAATGTGCTTGCCGCGAACCGCGACAAGGCGGCGTATATGAATGAGATTTCCCGGCCATTGCGCGAGCATCGCGCGGTGCACGACTGGCGTAACACCGGCATGATCTGGGCATTCGAGGCTGAGAGTCCGCATCGCGACTTTGCGCAACGCTGCTTCGCGCTGGCGCTGGAAAATGAATTGCTATTGCGCCCCATCGGTAAAACGGTATATTTCATGCCGCCGTACACCATCAGCAAAGAAGAAATGGGCCTGCTGGTGAGCCGCACTTTACAAGTTATCGATCAACTGAGTTGAACCCCATGAGAAATCTGTTTGCCGCGCTGCTTGCCAATCTGTGCCTGGTCAGCGTAGCCACATCGGCGGCGCTGCCCGAGTCAGTGCGCGATGCGCTCACGCGCGCCAATATTCCGCTGTCCGGAGTTGGTATCGTGGTGCAAAAGACTGATGCCCGCACCGCGCTGCTCAGCCAGAACGCCCGGCAGGCGATGAACCCCGCTTCCACGATGAAATTGCTCACCACCTTTGCCGCACTGGAAACGCTCGGCCCCGCCTATCGCTGGAAAACCGAAGCCTATCTGGACGGGACGCTGGAAAACGGCGTGTTGCAGGGTAATCTGGTGTTCAAGGGTTATGGCGATCCCAAGCTGACCATCGACCAATTCTGGTTATGGTTACGCGAGTTGCGTCAGCGCGGATTGCGCGAGATACGCGGCGACATTGTGCTGGACTGCAGTTTTTTTGAGGCGGGCATCCACGACCCGGCGGAATTCGACAACGACCCGACGCGCGCATACAACGTCGGCCCCAATGCGTTATTGCTCAACTTCAACGCGCTGCATTTGCGCCTGATTCCGAACGCCACTCAACCCGATGCGCTGCTCGAACCCAATCTGTCGGGTTATGTGATCAACAACCAAATCAAGACGGCCCCGAAACAGCCATGCAAAGGAGGGGATACCTACAGCGCCCGCCTGCAGGAACGCAACATCGTGCTGGAGGGTACGATCCCTGTGGATTGCGGCGAGGTGGACGACTATTTTTCCCTGTTGCCGCACAGCGATTATTTCTTCGCGGTGTTCAGCTCGCTGTGGCAGGAACTCGGCGGCACGCTGCAAGGCAAATTGCGCGCAGGAAGCGTACCGGCAGATCAGGCCGCGTTTTCCACGCATTTTTCTCCCCCGTTGTCGGAAGTGATACGCGACATCAACAAGTTCAGCAACAACATCATGGCGCGGCAATTGTTCCTGACGCTGGGGACGCTACCCACCGCAAGCGATATAACAAATTCCTTGCGGAAGCCGGTTTTGCAGAACCGGCCGGCGATAACAGAGCTGAATACACCGCAATCAGGCATCACGAATACAGACGATCTGGCATCCGGCAATTCTGGTGTTGTATTGGCAGAACTCGATGCCGGGTTTGCGCCGTCAGTGGATGACCAGCCGCCACGTTGCGACCCTTCTGCCAGCATCGCACGCAGCACTGCTGCCATGCAGCAATGGCTGGATACACAACGGCTGAAATTCCCCGAACTGGTTCTGGAAAATGGCTCTGGGTTATCGCGCGCGGAACGCATCAGTGCGCAGAGTCTCGCCGAGCTTCTGCAACGCGCCACACACAGCAAGTTCTCTGCCGAACTGGTGGCTTCGCTGCCGATTCTGGGCATGGACGGCACGATGAAAAAACGTTTCAAGGATAACGAGATCGCGGGATATGCACACCTCAAAACCGGCATGCTGGAAGGTGTTAAATCCCTGGCGGGCTATGTGCAGGCGAACAGCGGAGAACAGTGGATCGTGGTGTTCATCATCAACCATCCGAATGCCAAACATGGACAGGACGCGCAGGATGCTCTGATCGAGTGGCTGCAAAAAAGGCATTAACCGGCCAAAGCCGAATCAACTTCCCTGGCGCAGTGATGGTGCATGCTGCGCACACCGGAAAACCAAGCATCAGCCGCTTTCGCCGGATTGGCAAGCCACTATCAAAGCGGAGCAATCCTTGATGACCGGCAAGCATTTTGTGCCCTGACAGGCCCAGGCGCTGACACCCTGCGACCAAGGTTTTGCCAGCGTCTCCGGCAAGCCGGTAAATTCGCCTTCCAGTGCCAGGATCAGGGTGCCGGGCCAATAGTGCTGCAACAGTTGCCGGCGCCATGCTGCGCTTGCTCCCGGCGTGCTGCGCAGGATGACGATTTGCGGCGGTATGAGATATTCCTGCAACACCATCAACAGGCTCATGAAGCCCGCCGGTTGCTGCGCCAGCGCCGGATAAAAAAGCTTCAGTGTACGCCCGGCGGCTTCGAGGTAGCGCGCCTCTCCCAGCAGATGACCGAGGCGCTGCAAGGCGAATGCCGCGATGCCGTTGCCGGACGGAGTGGCATTGTCATGGCCGGGCTTGGGGCGGTGGATCAGTTTTTCGTGATCGTGGCTGGTGAAGAAAAATCCGCCCTCCTGTTGATCCTCAAACTGTTCCAGCAACACGTCGGCGAGCGCGCGGGCAAACTCCAGGTCTTCAGGGCGGAACTGTGCCTGCAGCAATTCCAGCAGGGCGTCGAGCATGAAGGCATAGTCATCCAGATAGGCATTCAGGTGCGCCTTCCCGTCCTTGCAGGTCGCCAGCAGGCGGCCGTTCCGCCACATCGCGGCACGGATGAAATCCGCCGCGCGTTGCGCCGAGGCTATCCATTCCGGTTCATCCAGCATCCTGCCCGCGTGCGCCATGCCCTTAATCATCAGCGCGTTCCAGCTGACCAGGATTTTTTCGTCGCGTCCCGGACGCACCCGGCTGGCACGCGCGGCGTACAGTTTTTGTTGCGCGCTGGCGAGTTGCTGTTCGACCTGCTCCGGCGGTAGGGCGCGCGCCTGCGCGATGGCTTCCAGCGGCTGGGCAACGAGCAGATTCCAATGCCGGTTTTCAAAGTTGGGCGGCTGATCCAGTCCGTAGTAAGCGGCTGCGATGGCATACTCCTCCGCGTTCAGCAGGCCGGCGGCCTGTTCCGGCGCCCACACGTAAAACTTGCCTTCCTCGTGTTCGGAATCTGCATCCAGGCTCGAGTAATAACCGCCCTGCGGCGACTGCATCTCGCGCATGACCCAGCCGGCGATGCCTTGCGCCACGCGCCTGAACGATGCCTCGCCGGTCAGCACAGTGGCATCGGTGTAAAGCGCCAGCAGCGGGCCGTTGTCGTACAGCATTTTTTCAAAGTGGGGAATCGCCCAGCGCTCATCCACGCTGTAGCGGCAAAAGCCGCCGCCCAACTGGTCATGGATGCCGCCGTCAGCCATTTTGCGCAGTGTGTAAAGCGCCATGCTGCGCGCATCCGGGTCGCCACCGCGTGCGGCGTGTCTTGACAAAAACTCCAGCCCAGCTGGTTGCGGAAACTTGGGTGCATCGCCGAAACCGCCATAAACGGGATCGTAAGCCTGCTGCAATTCGCCGCATGCGTTGTCCAGCGGCGTTCTGCCGAAGCCGGCATGATCTTCCGGCTTGGGCAGCATGGCGCCAAAGGCGTGCAGCAGCGACGCATTCTGCCGGGAAATATCATCCCGCCGAGTGCGATAGATTTCCGCAACATGCTCCAGCAACTGCACGAACCCGGGCAGGTTGTAGCGCGCCTCCCGGGGAAAATAAGTGCCGCCGAAAAACGGCGTTTGATCCGGCGTCAGGAACAGGGTGAGCGGCCAGCCGCCGCTGCGCTGCGTCAGCATCGCATGGGCGGTCTGGTAAATCTGGTCGAGGTCGGGGCGCTCTTCGCGATCCACCTTGATGTTGATGAACAGCCGGTTCATCACCGCCGCGACCCCGGCATCCTCGAACGATTCATTCGCCATGACATGGCACCAGTGGCAGGCGGAATAACCGATGGAAAGCAGGATCGGCTTGTCCTGCTCGCGCGCGCAGCGCAGCGCCTCGTCGCCCCACGGAAACCAGTCCACCGGATTGCCGGCATGCTGCTGCAAATAAGGGCTGGTCTCCTGGGCGAGGCGGTTGGACATGGTTGAGGTATTCCCGGTTGCGCTGTGCGCGCATATTACCGGTTTCCCGCTGGAATATACGGTGCAGATTATCAAACCGGCTGAAATGGACTCCAAGTACGCACCGCATTTCTCTATGCTTCTGCTACAGTCACGCCATGAGCAAATTGACCCTGGACCGCATCCTGCAATCGCAGGGCTTTGGCACCCGCAAGTGGTGCGCTGAATTGATCGCCGGCGGTGAAGTGAGCATCGCCGGCAAAGTCATCCGGGACAGCCGCATCGCCATCGAGACTGATGGCTTGCAGTTCACCATATTCGACGAGTCGTGGACCTACCGTGAGCATGTCTATATCGCGTTGAACAAACCGGCCAATTTCGAATGCTCGCGCAAGGCCAGCCATCACCCCGGCGTGCTGACCATCCTGCCGGAACAATTCACCCGGCGCGACGTGCAGCCGGTCGGCCGCCTCGATCACGACACCACCGGCCTGCTGCTGATGTCGGATGACGGGCCGTTCATTCACAAACAGTCCTCGCCCAGACATCACGTGCCCAAGGTCTATGTCGCCACCACGCATGACCCGGTGACGCCGGAACTGGTCGCGCAGCTGCTGGGCGGGGTGAAACTGCACGACGAGCCGGCACCGTTGGCGGCGGTGACCTGCCGCAGGATCGATACGCACCGGATCGAGATCGTGCTGGAGCAGGGTAAATATCATCAGGTCAAACGCATGCTGGCCGCCGCCGGCAACCATTGCGTCGCGCTGTGCCGTTCGCAGATCGGCGGACTGAAACTCGATGAGCTGGGGCTTGCCGAAGGCGAATGGTGTTATCTGGACGCGTCGCAACTGGCGTTGCTGGCACCAGGCTGAATTGCGCTCGCGGCAGCGGCGTGTTCAGGAACCAGTTTTGTTGCACCTTCCTTAAGACTTGTCATGCGGCGCAGAGTAAAATTCATCTTTAAGCTAAAAGCACCTGTCATTTGTCCATCTGATTAGCCGATGAAAATCCCCAAAAGAATCGAACCGCTCGTTGAAGACGGCATTGTAGACAAGGTCATGCGCCAGCTGATGAGCGGGAAAGAGGCGACGGTCTATGTCGTCCAGTGCGGCGACGAGATTCGTTGCGCCAAGGTTTACAAGGAAGCCAACCAGCGCGGCTTCCATCAGGCGGTGCACTACACTGAAGGCCGCAAGGTAAAAAACAGCCGCCAGGCCCGAGCGATGGAAAAAGGCACCCGCTATGGGCGCAAGGAACAGGAATCGGCCTGGCAGCACGCCGAGGTTGACGCCTTGTACAAACTCGCCGCAGCGGGTGTGCGGGTGCCGCACCCCCATGGCTTTTACGAGGGGGTGCTGCTGATGGAGCTGGTGTCGGATGAAGATGGCGAGCCTGCGCCCCGGCTCAATGACCTGGAACTCACGGCAGAACAGGCGCGGGAATTTCACGCCACGTTGATCCGACAAGTCGTGCTGATGCTGTGTGCGGGCATCGTCCACGGCGACCTGTCCGAGTTCAATGTTCTCGTCGACAGCCAGGGGCCGGTCATCATCGACTTGCCGCAGGCGGTGGATGCCGCGGCAAACAACAACGCCAGCCGCATGCTGGAGCGGGACGTCGAGAATCTGGCCAATTACTTCGGCCAGTTCGCCCCCGAGCTGCAGGCCACCGAATACGGCAAGGAAATATGGGCGCTCTACCAGCGCGGCGAGCTGTTTCCAGACACGCTGTTGACCGGCCGCTTTGAGCAAAACGAAAAGGAAGCGGATGTGCGCTCCGTGATGCGCGAAATAGATTCCGCGCGCGACGACCACGCCGCCAAGCTGCGCTACCAGCAGCTCAAGCGGGAAGAAGGACGGTAGCGGATTTCATGCCGGCATATTGAGTTTACGCAATTCATGACAATGCTTTGAACAGCAGCTTTAATCTGCGGATTTCAGTTCAGGCGGTTTCTCAGACGCAGCCTGTCGGCTTGGGCATGCCGCCGTATTTGGTGATCGGCTTCATCGGCCCGGTCATCCACAGGTCGAACACATCCTTCTGGTCTTCACCGATGTGTTTGGCAAACTTGCGTATCGGCGGCACCGAGCCGAACTCCTCATAGTATTCGCGCGCCTTCATGATCTGCGCCCACTTCTTGTCGTTCAACTCGTAGCCGTCCGCTTCGGCCATCAAGCGACCGATTTCCGGTGTCCAGTCACTCATGTCGACGAGATAGCCGTCACCATCACGATTAGGGATTTTCATGGTCAGCACCTTTCAACTCAGGGAAAATATTGGCCATTCAATCTTACCCGAGTGTTATGGTCAATTACTCTAAAGGGGGGGAGCAGCACGGGAGGTTTGAAGCTCGACCATCGGGGAGGGGCAAACCAGGGAAGGAGCAACGAGAGTGGCGGGGAAGTGACGACAGGTGATTGACACGAGGTCTGTAGCCGATTTTTCGCGCCGCCCTGTTTGAGATCGAGGCTGCGCGGACTGTGGCCATTCTTGCGATGCGGCACCAACGGAAAGAGGATTACCATGAACCGCGAAACAAATTTGAACGTGACCCCAATGGCACTCGATGCTTAAATTTCAATTTTCCAGTCAAGTTGCCACTTTGCTGCGTTACGGCATCACATTTGATCGACTGGATGCGTTCGCCGGAAAAAAGAGTGACAATGGCGCTGCTGTCGTATTCATCAAGGCACAACAAGGACATGCCAATACTATCTAGACATAGCGAGATAAATCTACTGCGCGACTCTGGGGCGAGGTCGGGTGGTGCTCTCGCTCCTCACATACTGCGGTGTATGCTCCGGGCGCTATGCTCCGGCCTCCCCCGCCCTAAAGCTGCTCGCTACGATTTCTGTCGCTATGTATAAAAAACGTCGCTTGAGTTTATCCGGGAAGCTGGTGCTGGCTATTCTGGCCGTGGGCGGGATTCCCCTGGTGATCAGTCTTTCGGTAGCCTACTACAGGGGCAGCAGCGAGCTTCAAGATGTAATCGGCGCAAGTTTTCAGGTGTTGGCCGAAGGCAGCGCTGCGAAGGTGGATGCGGAGCTCCAGCGAATCATTACAGTTGATCGCTTGCTGGCACATCAGGCGGAGGACGATGCCAAAGTACGTGCAGAACTCTCTGGCAATCAACCTCGGGGCAGGAAGTCATCAGTGGTTCAGTTCAACTGGCCTCCCATCGCGGAAGCAGAGCCAGTTATAGATGCCCTTAAGGCATCCTGGGTGACGGGGCCGGAAGGGGGGCCTGACGAAGCAAAATCCGCAACCTCTTCCACCGGGAACGCGGCAGCCAGGGTGACCGGGCTGTTCCTGAACATTGCGACCCAGCACCACCTGCTCCACGTATCGACTCCGATTCACGACAGAAATAAAAACATCCCTATCGGCTGGTTGCACCGTGATTATGATGTCAAGAAATTGTTCGACCCCATCATTTACCCGATCCGGTTCGGTGGCACCGGCCACGTGATGATTATTAATAATGCCGGGGCAGTCATCAGCTGTCCGTTGCTGCCGACCGGAAGCCGCATCGAAGACCAGACTCTGCTTGCAAGCGTCATAATTAACCATGCGGGCTGGACTACTGCGGAAAATGACGGGCACGGCAGGCGCGTGTTCTCCATTGCTGGATTCGCGCCTCTCGCCGGAGTGAATCCTTTTCTATCACACGGTGAGTCCTGGCACATGTTCGTCTGGCAAGATTCCCGGGAAATCTTTGCCCCGGCAAAAAGCCTGCTGGTAGGCGTGCTGCTTGCCGGCCTGCTTTCCCTGTGTTTGCTTGTTGCCCTGAGCTACTATGCAAGCAACCGCATCGTCAAACCGATCCAGAGGCTGCGCGATGAGGCGAGGCGTATCGCCGGTGGTGATTTGAGCCAATCAGGGCAAGCGCTCAAATTCGTGTGCGGCAGTGAATCACGTTGCGTCGCCGGTGTTGATCTGACCCAACGATTAGTTGATTACGCGGGTGATGTTCACGCGGCTGATGAAATCGAGGAGCTTGCCGGTGAACTTGATGAGATGAGAATTCAACTTCGCCAGCACATAGGCACTCTGGAAGATAAAGTTGAGGAGCGGACTCGCGAGCTAAGAGAGAACCAGGCCGAAAAAATTCGCGTTACAGAGCAACTCATTCAGGCGGAGAAGGTGGCGGCAATCGGCACGATGGCCAGCGGCATCGGTCACGAAATCAACAATCCTCTTTATGTCATCCTGGGCAGGGCTGAGGCGATACTTGATGAAAAGGATGTTTCAGTGCGTAACGAGTACGCTCGCGACATCATCAAGCACACCAGGCACATTTCGGCCATCGTAAAGAACCTTTCGGGTTACATTCGCCCTACCGGCCAGCATGAATCAGAAGAAATCGACGTGCATGAGAAGCTTGCCGAGGCTCTTGCAATGGCGAAACTTACCCAGTTGGACGATCGAATTGAAATCCGTCAAGACTTTGCGCCGGTACCTAAAATAATTGCCAAGCCGGAAGAGATCCAACAAGTTTTTTTCAACATTATTCGCAATGGCATCCAGGCCATGGTCGGGAAGAAGGGCATTCTCGAGATCACGACTAGCCTGGAAGACAGCCAGGTTTGCATACGCATCAGGGATACGGGAACTGGGATTCGGACAGAGCACCTTGGAAAGATATTCGATCCATTTTTTACCACCAAGGGACCGGACGAAGGCGAAGGCCTGGGCATGTATATCGTGCAGAAAATTATCAATAAATACGATGGCGCCATCACGCTGGAAAGTGAAGTAGGCAAAGGGACAACGGTAACTGTTCGGTTCCCCGGCGTGCAACCTGTCCAGGGAGGCATCTGAAAAAGGCCTGCAGATTCCCGGCCTGCATAATTTGGCGGCACGTTGAAGCGGAACGTTTGCGAATGTTGATGTCGTCATCCACTTCAGGGACGGGCATGCAGTGCAAGCGCCAATGTCGGCATGGATTAAAGATTTGCGTTCTATCAGGCAAATACTGACAACAAAATCTCCCGGATACCTACACCAAAATCAGGCAAACACTGATAGCACTTGTAGTAAGCGAGGAATATTCTTCATGCCGTAACTTGAAGGACATCAGCAACCTGTATTTCAGCTCACCAGGATGCAATGGTCCTTGATAAACCCGTCCATGGCACGACGGTATTTAATGAGATTACCTAGGAGGATTAAAAATGATACACAAAATACTAGTGGTGGATGATGAAGAGGAGGTTCGCAAAACGATCCGGCTCCAACTCAAAGGAACTGGCTTGGAGGTCGTGGAGGCAGAGGACGGAAAGAAAGGAATCGAATTGCTTAATTCCGAGAATGCTCTCACCATGGATGCGATCCTGTGTGATGTGCGGATGCCCAACATCAACGGCGTCGAGGCTGTTTCATACTTCCGGCGCGAGTATCCACATATCCCTGTCATTGTGTTGACCGGTTATCCTGACGTAAAGCTTGCAGTGGATTTTATGAAGGAAGGCGTTGTTGAATATCTCGTCAAACCGGTTGAAAAAGACAAACTGGTTGAAGTGATTATGAAAGCTGTCAGCCATCGGACTTTTGTTGGTGGGTCCGAACCTGTAATGTAAAACGTAAACCGATCAGCGCTGATTTCTGATCAGCGCTGATTTCCAGCCAGTCTCAGCCGGGCTGGCTTTTTCTTTCCCCGCCCGGGCTCTGATCTGCCCGACTGGCCTGCTCCCTGCCAGATTCCGGCAAGCGGCGCAATTTTTTTCCTGCATGCTTCCCCTTTTATAATAATACAGGCCGGTGGGCAGGTTGAAGGGCTGTTGGCCAGAATGGCAACGCTTTAATGAAACAGTACCGGGAATGGGAATCTCTGATTGATGAATACCGCTTGGGAGGAGGCAATCAAGCACAATGATGCTCAGGTTGTCCTTGGTCTGCTTGGGAAGGGTGCAGACATGAACGCCCTCGATCGCTACGGACAGACGGCCATTATGCTGGCTGCGCATGCCGGTCATCGCGAACTCGTCGAAATACTTATCGCTCATCGGGCTAACCTGAACACCACTGCCAGGTTTGGGCTGAGCGCTTTGATGCTTGCCGTCGTGGCAGGGCATGCGGAAGTCGCACACCTTCTGGCAAAAGCAGGAGCAGATCTGACGTTGCGCGGTACCGGCGCTCCCGGATTCGCTGGCAAGACAGCCTGTGATCTTGCAGCGGAGCGCGGCATGCTGGAGTTGTCCGCAGAATTGTTACCAAAACCGTAATCGCTCGAGGGCAAAATGAAGCCAGACGCTGAGCGATGCGCGGAGTACCAGAAGTTCAAGAAAATCGATGCAGCCTTTCGCGCGGGCGATCTTGCCGCGTTGCGGGCCGCAGCCGACGATCCGGCCAGCATACCGAACGGGCCGATGCCGCTGACGATTGGTTCATGCCTCGAGTATGCGATTTATCACAGCCCGTTGCCGTTTATCCGCACGTTGCTGGAGGCCGGCGCCGATCCCAATCCTGCGGGTCACGCCGGATTCCCGCCCTTGATCGCGGCATTGTCATGCAATCGGTTGCAGCCCGGATCATCCGTGCGGCCGGACGTGCTGGAGATACTGAAACTGCTGCTCGCATTCAAGGCCGATCCCGATCAACGCGGTATCAACGACTACACGCCAGTGCACATGGCGGTGAGCGAACGTAATTCAAGGGCCGTCGAAATCCTCCTGCAAGCCGGCGCGGATCCGCGCCTCCGTACACGAATTGATGACCGTGAAACGCCTCGAGAGATGGCGGAAAAGGCGGGCTTGCACGAGATTGCGGAGCTGCTTGCCGTGCAGGAGGCCAGGCTGGGAAAGTTAGAGCCCTATTCCACTGTTCCAGATAACGCAACTTAGCGCTTCATGCGCTGATTTGAATTAAACGGAACCGCGGTTCAACCATGCATGCGCACGATGCGGTCGCCCGCCAGCATGAACCGCGCTCCTGGAGGGTAACGGTGTTTTTGCACAGCGCGATTCGCAGCCGGAACAGAGCTTTGCACCTGTGCAAATATCGCCGCGCCGCTGCGGATAATTCGGTAAGATTGCGTCCGCGCGCCAAGTGTGGCGCGCGATGCAATAGATTCCGATACTGAGAGGCCTGGCAATGCTGGAAATGTTTTCTACCCCCCAGTTCTGGGCGGACGTGTTCAAGATCATCATGATCGACCTGCTGCTGAGCGGCGATAACGCGGTGGTGATCGCGCTGGCGTGCCGCAACCTGCCGGAGGCGCAGCGCAGGAAAGGCATCCTGTTCGGAGTGGGCGGCGCAATCGGGTTGCGCATTGTGCTGACGTTTTTTGCGGTCAGCCTGCTGTCGTTGCCTTACCTGAAACTGGTCGGCGCGTTGCTGTTGCTGTGGGTCGGCATCAAGCTGATCCTTCCCGAAGAGGAACACGGCGAGAACAACATCAAGGCCGACACGCGGCTGTTCGGTGCGATCAAGACCATCATCATCGCCGACTTTGTAATGAGCCTGGATAATGTGCTGGGTGTGGCGGCGGCGGCCAAGGGTAATGTGTCGCTGCTGGTGTTCGGGCTGTTGGTCAGCATCCCGATGATCGCGTGGAGCAGCCAGTTGGTGCTGAAGCTGATCGATCGTTTCCCGTTCATCATTTACGCGGGCGGCGCGCTGCTCGGTTATGTGGCGGGCGAGATGCTGGTCAGCGAGGCGCTGTTCGCAACGATTGTCGAAACGCGCCACTATCTGCACTGGCTGATACCGGCATTCTGCGCGTTGCTGGTGCTGGTGATCGGCAAATGGCTGGCGATGCGCAAGGCGGTTTCCGTGGCGGCAGTCGATCTGGTGGACGAAACAGTTTTGGCAGGGATGGGCGACCAGTCGCCCAACTCGCACAATAAATCTTAAAACAGGGCGAGAACCACGAAGAACACGAAGGCCGCGAACAAAGGCAAGGTATTGCCCAAGAGAGGGAGCTACTTTGCTGGCGATCGTTCATTGATATCTCGTCTTATGAAAATCCTTCGTGATCTTCGTGTCCTCGTGTTGAAATAATTTTTATGAAATAAGGCGAAAGGGGAAAAACGATGAAGATACTGATACCGGTGGATGGTTCGGCCAATGCGCTGCGTGCGGTTGACCACATGATCAAGAACATCGCCGCGTTGAAGGAGCGGCCGCACCTGCTGTTGCTGAACGTTCAGTGGAATGTGGCGACCGGCAACGTCAAGCTGTTTATCAACCAGCAAACCATCGACGACTATTACCGCGAGCAGGGGATGGCTGCCTTGCAGCCGGCGCGCGCCGCTCTGGATGCCGCCGCATTGCCCTACCAGTACCACATCAGCGTCGGCACACCGGCGGAAGCGATCGTGCAATACGCCAATGAGCAGGGGGTCGACCAGATTGTGATGGGCAGGCAGGGGCAGGGCGGCTTGCAGGCATTGCTGCTGGGGTCGGTGGTGAACAAGGTGCTGCATTTGGCAAGCTGCCCGGTGTTGCTGATCAAATAGAAAAGCCATCATCCGGGATAATTTCGTAATAAATCAAAAGGGTTAGTAGTGTGTTTCTGCAAAATACCTTAATATTAGAAACATAAGTTGCACGACAACAGGCATCAGGGGGTGGCAATGAATAAAGGTTCGTTTTGGCAGAAAGATTGGTTTGTAGGTTTGCTGGTCGCGCTGGTGTTTCTTTTTGGCGCCAATAGCGATTTGATGCAGAGTCTTGAGCGCAAGGCTTATGATTTGGGTGTGTTTGCTTCCTCGCGCACACCGAGCGACAGGATTGCGGTTATCGCGATTGACGACCAGAGCATCGCCAATCTGGGACGCTGGCCCTGGCCGCGCGAGATACAGGCCAAAATGATCGATATTCTGGCGGAAGGGCATGCGAAGGTAATCGGGCATACCGTTTTCTTCTCGGAACCCCAGGTAGATGCCGGACTGGGCTATATCTACAAGATAGCCGAGTTGCTCGGCAATTCCACGCTTAAAAATACCCTCGACCCCGCACAACAGGCTGAATTGGCGAGCCTTGATGGGTTGCTGCTCGAAGCCTCGCAAAATCTCGATAACGATCAAAAGCTCAGCGACAGCATCGCCAAGGCAAACGATGTGCTGCTGGCGATGTACTTCGAACCGGGCGAACCGCAAGGGAAACCCGATCAGCCATTGCCTGACTTCGTGCTGCGCAACAACCTGACCAACGTGAAAGATAACATCGCTTCCGGCGCGTTGCCGGACCCCTCGCGGGGAGTGCTGCTGCCGATCCCCGTGATTGGAAGCAAGGCGCTGGCTATCGGGCATTTAAACGGTTCCCGCGATGTGGATGGCGCTGTACGCACCGAACCTCTGGTAATGGGCTATTACGATCAATATTATCCATCCCTGTCGTTGATGCTCGCCGCCAAGAGTCTCAATCTTGATGCAAATGACATACAGGTTAATCTGGGCGAAGGGGTGAAGCTGGGCAACCAGAATATCGCTACCGATCCTGCCTTGCGGATGTACACCTATTTTTACAGAGACATCAATGGGCGGCCTGCCTTTCCGGTGGATTCATTTTATGATGTGTTGACCGGCAAGATTCCGGCGGAAAAATATCGCGACAAAATAGTGCTGATCGGGGCGTCGGCAGCCGGTGTTGGCACATTGCAGGTTACGCCGATTGCTTCCGGAATGGCGTCGGTGGTGACATTGGCGCATTCGGTGTCGAGCATCCTCAAGGGCGATTTCTTTGTTGCGCCGCCCTGGGCAGGCTTGGCGCAATTCGGTGCATTCCTGCTGATTGCGTTGTATCTGATTGCATTGTTGCCGCGTTTGAATGCTGCCATCGGTGCGGTGGTCACCGCGGCGCTGTTTGCGGCGTTGCTGGCAGCGCATTTCATATTGATGACGACGCAGGCAATGTGGATGCAATTGATGTTGCCCGCGGCGTTGCTACTGGTCGGACATCTGCTGCTTACTACCAAACGCTTCCTGATGACCGAGAAGGGCAAGCAGAAATCCGATGCCGAATCAGCAGAAAGCAATCGCATGCTGGGTTTGGCTTTCCAGGGGCAGGGACAGCTGGATATCGCCTTCGACAAGTTTCGCAAGGTGCCGATGGACGACAGCCTGATGGAGGTGCTTTACAACCTGGGGCTGGATTTCGAGCGTAAGCGCCAATTCAACAAGGCCGAGTCGGTGTTCAAATACATGGCCGAGTACAACCCCAAATTCCGCGACTTGGATGCGCGCCTGGCTCAGACCAAGGCGATGTCGGAAACAATCATTCTCGGCGGATCTTCCGGCAGGAGCAACGATAGCACCATGAAGCTGGACAGGGCAGGTGTGTCCAAGCCGATGCTCGGCCGCTATGAGATCGAGAAAGAGCTGGGCAAGGGTGCAATGGGCGTGGTGTATCTCGGCAAAGACCCGAAAATCGGCCGCGTCGTGGCCATCAAGACCATGGCGCTGGCGCAGGAGTTCGAGGCCGACGAATTGCAGGATGTGAAGGATCGTTTCTTCCGTGAGGCTGAAACGGCCGGACGTTTGAACCATCCAAACATCGTGACCATGTACGATGCAGGCGAAGAGCATGACCTTGCTTACATTGCGATGGAGTTCCTCAAAGGCAAGGACCTGGTAGCTTATACGAAGCCGGATAACTTGCTGCCGCTGCCCAAGGTGATGAGCATTGTCGCCCGTGTTGCCGAGGCGCTGGATTATGCGCACAAACAAAACGTGGTACATCGCGATATCAAGCCGGCCAACATCATGTACGACCCGGAGACCGATACGCCCAAGGTGACCGATTTCGGCATAGCGCGCATTACCGACTCGAGCAAAACCAAAACCGGCATGGTATTGGGCACACCTTCCTATATGTCACCGGAACAATTGGCAGGCAAGAAAATTGGGGGTGGCTCCGATCTCTTCTCGCTGGGCGTGAGTTTGTATCAATTGGCTTGTGGTAAGCTCCCGTTCGTGGGGGATTCGATGGCCCAATTGATGTTCCGTATTGCCAATGAACCGCATACGGATATTCTGAGCATCAGGCCGGATTTGCCCCCGTGTTTGGCGGCAATCATTAACAGGTCGTTGGCCAAACAGAATGAGGATCGCTATGCCAATGGCGCAGAAATGGCGGTGGCTTTGCGTCAGTGCGCTTCAGGCCTGCAGGGGTAAACATGAAAATCGACGAAGCATTGGAAATTGCCAGCCAGACCGACTCGGGCATGGTGCGCTCCCACAACGAGGATAGCGTAGCGAGTGAGCCTGCCTGCGGCCTGGTGGTGTTGGCGGACGGCATGGGCGGCTACAATGCCGGTGAAGTGGCAAGCGGCATTGCCGTTTCGGTGGTTGCAACGGAAGTAAGGCAACGCTTGCTTAATGAGGGGCCGACAGATCGTGACGAAGCAACCGGCGAAGAGTTGGGGGTGTTGCTGCTGCGCGAAAATATTCAGAAAGCCAACGCTTCTATTTTTCATGCTGCGCAAAGCCAGCCGCAGTATGCAGGGATGGGAACAACCATAGTTTCCGGTTTGTTTTATGACAACCGTGTAGCGGTTGGGCATATAGGCGATTCGCGCATGTACCGGTTGCGCGGCGAGACTCTGGAAGCAATTACCCGCGATCATTCATTGTTGCAGGAGCAGATTGATGCCGGAATAATCAGCGTGGAAGATGCCCGTTTGTCCAAAAATAAAAATCTGGTGACGCGCGCGGTCGGGATTGACGCCGAAGTGGAGGCGGAAATTCACGTGCATGATGTGCTGGTTGGCGATATTTACCTGCTATGTTCGGATGGTTTGAATGACATGGTGGAAGATGAGGATATTCAGTCCACACTTAATGCGTTTCGCAGCAATTTGCCGCTTGCGGCAAGCCAGTTGATCCAGATGGCAAATGATAATGGCGGTCGCGATAATGTTTCGGTGATACTGGTGAAGGTAAAGGACAAATTTGCCGTGCCGCGCGGCTGGCTGGCAAAACTGCTCAATTGTTTCAAGAAATAATTAGTACGAGGGTAACGACTATGGCGGCAAAATTGATACTTAGCATGGATGGGACGGTACTCAAAGAATACCCCCTTAACAAAGAGCGCATGACCATCGGGCGCAAACCTCACAATGACATTGCCATCGATAACCTGGCGGTGAGCGGCGAGCATGCTGCAATCGTTACTATCCTGCACGATTCCTTCCTTGAGGATCTGGATAGCACCAACGGACTGGAAGTGAACGGAACGCAAACCAAAAAACATTTCCTGCAGAATAATGATGTGATCGGAATAGGCAAATACAAGCTGAAATATGTCAATGATCAGGTCGCCCAGAGCAGTCCTGCCGATTTCGAAAAAACCATGGTGTTGCGATCGCCCGTCAAACAAGCGGCTCCTGGCGCAAGCAAGCCGGCGGAACCAGCCGGTATTACGCAAACACAACCTAATCTGAATAAACCGGCGGCTGAACCGTCGGCAGAGAAAACTGGAAAGCTCGATTCGTTCCATCCGTCGGCTTCGGCTGTCCGCGCACCTGTTGCTGTGGTGCAAGTTTTGACCGGGCCTAATGCCGGCAAGGAGCTTGAGCTGATAAAAAATCTGACTACGCTGGGCAAACCCGGGGTGCAGGTTGCAGTGTTGACCCGTCGCCCGCATGGTTTTTTTATTACCCACGTGGAGGGGGCCAGCCACCCGATGGTGAACGGAACGGCATTGAGCGATCAGTCACATCAGCTGAATGATCACGATGTGATTGAACTGGCCGGCGTCAAGATGGAATTCTATTTTAAAGATTAGCCGAAGACAGATTGCCGTGTGTCGCTGCGCGGCGAGTTTTGCCAGGGCGCGACGCAGCCGCTACTGGCTTCTGCCAGCTGTTTTCGGTCTTTTGTTAAAGGGCGCGGCGTGAAAAAAAACGCAATCTTGATTGGACTTGGCCTGTTGATAGTCCTGGTTTTCGTGGGTCACGCCGCCCGTTTTTACCGACTGGATTTTATCGACCAGTTGTCCTTTATTCTTGCCGATTACCGCCTGCGGTTGACCATGCCCCGAACGGTTGATGAACGTATCGTTATTCTCGATTTAGACGAAAAAAGCCTTAAAGAAGAGGGGCGCTGGCCTTGGGGGCGCGACCGTTTGGCCTTGCTGATGGACAAACTGTTCGATAAATATGACATAGCAGTGGTAGGGTTTGACGTTGTTTTTGCCGAAAGGGATGAGAGTTCGGGGCTGAAGGTGTTGCAGAAACTCGGGCAGAACCAGCTCAAGGATGTGGCGCCATTCCAGGCTGTTCTGGCCCAACTTCGGCCGCAACTCGAGTACGACAATCTGTTTGCGGACAAGATCAGAAATCGCAGGGTCGTGCTGGGATATTACCTGACTGACCAGAAAGACAAAAATGTTTCCGGGATGCTACCCGAGCCGACGTTTACTGCCGGCTCATTCAAGGGGCGCCCGATAACGTTTACCAAGTGGAACGGCTATGGTGCGAATCTTCCGGAATTGCAGCAAGCCTCTGCCAATTCCGGGCACTTCAATCCTCTGGTGGATGTTGATGGCAGGGTACGCCGCGTGCCCATGCTGGCAGAATACGACGGCGCCTATTATGAATCCTTATCTCTTGCAATGGTTCGCACTTTGCTGGGATATCCGAAGGTGCTTCCCGGTTTTGCTCAGGACAAGGCCAGCGGATATGCCGGCCTGGAATGGCTGGAGTTGAACATAGCCGGTGGCAAACTGAAAATCCCGGTAGACAGCGATGTGGCTGCTTATGTGCCGTATCGTGGGGGGCAAGGGAGTTTCCGCTATATTTCTGTCGCAGATGTGTTGCATGAGCGTGTTGATCCCGCACAGCTGAAGGACAAGATAGTGATATTGGGCACCACGGCTCCGGGGCTGATGGACATGCGCTCCACCCCGGTCTCGGAAGTTTACCCGGGGGTGGAAGTCCACGCCAACATGATCTCCGGTATTCTTGACCAGAATTTGAAGGAAAAACCTGCCTATATGTTAGGCGCAGAGGTTGTCTGGTTGTTGTTGATCGGCATCACCTTGAGTTTTTTGTTGCCGGTATTCAGTCCGGCCAAAGCGATTCTGGCTTCGGTCTTCGTGCTTGCTTCCACGACTGCGCTAAGTTTGGTCACATGGCGCTACGGGAACATATTGATGCCTATGGCAAACAGCCTGGTGATGATTGCTCTGCTGTTCGCATTGAACATGTCTTACGGATACTTTGTCGAGTCGCGCACCAAGCGGCAGATCACCAGTCTGTTTGGGAAATACGTGCCAACCGAACTGGTGGACGAAATGAGCAAAAACCCCGAGCAGGTGGTGTCCATGGAGGGCGAAAGCCGCGAGATGACTATTTTGTTCTCGGACGTGCGCGGTTTTACCTCCATTTCCGAGGGGCTGGATCCCAAGGAGTTGAGCCAGTTGATGAATGAGTTTCTCACCCCGCTTTCTCGGGTGGTTTCCAAACATAACGGCAAAGTAGATAAATATATGGGCGATTGCATCATGGCATTCTGGGGCGCGCCGAAACCTCTGCCCGGCCATGCGCGCCATGCCATATTGGCAGGCCTCGAAATGCAGGCGACCCTGAAAGCATTGCAGCCGCATTTCAAGGAGCGCGGCTGGCCGGAGATTCATGTCGGCGTGGGCATCAATAGCGGGCGTGTCAGTGTCGGCAACATGGGCTCGGAAGTGCGCGTTGCCTACACGGTGATGGGCGACGAAGTTAATCTGGCCTCACGCCTGGAAGGGATCACCAAGCAATACGGGGTGGGTATTATCGTCGGTGAAAATACCCGGAATGCCGTACCTGACTTCGTTTATCGCGAGCTTGATCATGTCCGGGTAAAAGGTAAAGATAAGCCCGTGGCGATTTACGAACCGATAGGACTGGCCAGCGAGGTGAGTAAAGCGCTGCAGGACGAAGTCAGGTTATTCCATGAAATGCGCCGCTATTATCGCAAACAGGATTGGGATCAGGCCGAATTGCAATTGATGAACTTGCAGCGCCTGTCGCCGGAAACAGCGTTGTACGGCATTTATGCCGAGCGCGTAAACCACTTCCGCAAAAACCCGCCAGCTGCGGATTGGGATGGCGTATTCGTATTCCAGTCCAAATAAACCGATCAATATTTACAGGTGCTCAGGACAAAATGAAACTCAGGGTATTGGGATGCAGCGGTGGGATCGGTGGCAACCTGCGCACCACTTCATTCCTGCTTGATCATGATGTGCTGATTGATGCCGGCACCGGGGTCGGCGAACTCAGCCTGACCGAACTTGCGATGATTGACCATGTTTTCGTGACGCATTCTCACCTTGATCATATTGCCGGTCTCCCGCTGATGATAGATAGCATCGGATTCATGCGTGACCGCCCTTTGACTGTTTATTCCAGCGAAGAGACGCTGGATATCCTCAAGAAGCATGTTTTCAACTGGAAGGTATGGCCGGATTTCAGCGAAATCCCCAATGCCCAGCAACCCTACATGCGTTACCAGCCGATAAGCCTGGGTGAGACTGTTGTTTTGAAGGGGCGCAAGATAACCGCCATCCCTGCCAGTCATGTAGTGCCCGCCGTTGGTTACCAGTTGGACAGCGGTAAGGCGAGTCTGGTTTTTACCGGGGATACCACCACTAATGATGCATTATGGAAGGTGGTCAACAAGATTAAAAACTTGCGTTACCTGATCATAGAGACGGCATTTTCAAATAGTGAAAGGAGTTTGGCTGTGCTCTCCAGGCATTTGTGCCCCAGTTTGCTTGCCGAAGAACTGGCCAAATTCAGGCGCGATGCTGAAGTATTCATTACCCATCTCAAACCGGGTGAAGTGGAGTTGACGATGCGGGAGATTGAGGACTGTGTGCGCGAGCCGTGCCCTAAAATGTTGCTGAACAATCAAGTGCTGGAGTTTTAGGGGCGTGGTATGACCTACGCTCTTGATCTCAGAACCCTGGCTAACCTGGAGCCGATTTCTTCATTTGATTCGGTACGGCTGCGTGAAGTGCTTGACTACTGCCATATAGAGACTATCCCCAAGGGCGGCAACCCATTTAAGCTGTTCAGTTTGGAGGGGCAATCAGTTTATCTGGTAAGCGGCGAAATAGAGCTGGTTTTCCAGGATGGCAACAAGGTGGTAGTGAGCGCGCAGTCCGAGTGGGCCAAACATCCGTTGGGCAAACGCCAGCCTGACATCGTTTCCGCTACGGCATTGTGTGAATCCCAGTTGCTGGATATTGATGAAGGGTTGCTGGATCGAATGATGGTGCTGGACCAGGTTTCGCAGCACGAACCGATTGGCGGGGCTCATTTTTCGAATAACCAGAATACCCGCGTCGATGTTTCGCTTAACGCCAAACGTTTGTTGAAGGCCAGCATGTTCAGTGCGGATAATCTGAACAATGGCCCGCTGGCACACGTGCCGATGACGAACATCAGTGTATTGCTGCAACGCCTCGAAGCCATCGCCGTGCGGGCGGGTGATGTCATTATTCGCGAGGGCGACGATGGTGATTATTACTATCTGATGGATAGCGGTCGCGCTCAAGTAACGCGCCGCGTAGGCGGCGTGGATTTGCCGCTTGCCGAACTGAAGACGGGAGATGTATTTGGCGAGGAAGCGCTGCTCTCCGATGCCAAGCGTAATGCGACAGTCATAATGAAATCCAATGGCGTGTTGTTGCGCCTTGGACGCCAGGATTTTCTGGCATTGTTGAAAGAGCCGCTGTTGCATAAAATAAGTTTTGAATATGCCATACAGGCCGTGGAGCAGGGAGCGGTATGGCTGGATGTCAGGTATCCCCCCGAGTATCGGTATGACAAGCTGCGCGGCGCCATGAATGTACCCCTGAATGAGATACGCAAGGCGCTTGGTGTGCTGGATCGCAGCAGGCAATATATTGCCTACTGCCAAAGCGGACGGCGCAGTGCGGCTGCAGCATTCATCATGGCGCAAGCAGGATTTGACGTGCAGGTTCTTGATGGAGGGCTTTGGTCGGTGCCGAGGTCGGCGCAGCAGTAGCCTGATGAGAAAGACAGAGGAGCAGGAATGAGTACAGTAATGGCGCCCAATAGCGCAGCAAACAATGTTGGTGATATGAAGCTCAGGCTCGAGTTCACCAAGAGTCTCAATCACGTCAACAACAAGATACATGCCACCGGCAACGTTGACGAGATCATGCTGGAACTCAGCAAGGATATCTGCGCGCTATTCAATGCGGATCGGCTGACTATTTATGTGGTGGGGGAGGACAAGGTCTCGCTTGTTTCCAAAGTCAAGACCGGGCTTAACTCCTTCAAGGATCTCAAATTGCCTATCGCCGAGCAAAGTATCGCCGGTTATGTTGCGATGCACAAAAAACTGCTCAACATCAAGGATGTCTACGATGAAAAGGAGCTGGCGCAGTACAGTACACATCTGCGCTTTTTGCAGGAGGTCGACAAACGCACGGGATATCGCACCAAGCAGATGATGGTCACGCCGATTCTGGATGAAACTACCGGCGATCTGGTCGGCGTCATTCAGGTCATCAATAATAAGGCCGGTGTTCCTTTTACGGCGATGATTCAAGAGGGCGTGGAGGAACTGGCGCAGACCATGGCAGTGGCGTTGCGCCAGCATCAGCGTCAGCAAAGCAGCGCGGTAAAAAACAAGTACGACTATCTGGTTACCGATGGGATTCTTTCTGCGGCAGAGTTTGAGCTGGCAACACGCACTGCGCGGCGCAAAGGCATCGATGTCGAAGAGGTACTGATAGACGAGTTTCAAGTCACCATCCCCGCGTTGGGCAAGTCGCTGTCGAGCTTCTTCGGAGTCCCTTACGAACCCTACAAGGCGGATCGCATCAAGCCTCAGGAACTGTTGAAAAACCTGAGGCGCGAGTATGTCGAAAGCAGCCACTGGATTCCGGTTGATGAGACACAGGAGGGTTTGGTGATCCTCACCACTGATCCGGAGCGGATCCAGGCTTCGCGAGTGGTCAACAATATCTTTCCAAGGCATCGGCTGGCCTACAAGGTTTGCTCGCAGCGCGAATTCATACAAACCCTGAATTTGTTCTACGGCGGTGGCGCTTCTTCCGAGGGCGGCGGCGCCCTCGCGGGCGATGAATCGTCGATGGACGATTTGCTGACCAGCCTCGGTGGAGACGAAGAAGAAATTGCCGGCGCCAGCCAGGAAGATGTCAGCGCCGCCGCCGACAACGAGCTGGTCAAGCTGGTCAACAAGATCATCGTCGATGCTTACCGGATGGGGGCATCGGACATTCATATCGAGCCTGGGCCGGGCAAGGCCAAGACGAAGATTCGCGTGCGCAAGGACGGTTCGCTGCTCAATTACATCGAAGTTCCCTCCACCTACCGCAATGCGCTGGTGACCCGTCTCAAGATCATGTGCGATCTGGATATTTCCGAGAAGCGCAAGCCGCAGGACGGCAAAATCAAGTTCAAGAAATATGGCCCGCTGGATATTGAGCTGCGCGTTGCGACCATCCCGTCTCAAGGCGGCGTCGAGGATGTGGTGATGCGCATCCTCGCTTCCGGCGAGCCGTTGCCTCTGGAAAAAATGGGTTTTTCGGCACGTAATAATGAGTTGATCAAGGCAACGGTCAGTAAACCGTATGGACTATTCTTCGTATGCGGCCCGACCGGTTCCGGCAAGACGACCACGCTGCACTCCATCCTGAAGTACATCAACACACCCGATACCAAGATATGGACGGCGGAAGATCCGGTGGAAATCACCCAGGCGGGGCTGCGCCAGGTGCAGATCAACAAAAAGGCCGGACTGGATTTTGCCACCATCATGCGCGCCTTCCTGCGTGCCGACCCGGACGTGATCATGGTCGGCGAAATGCGCGACAAGGAAACAGTCTCCATCGGCATCGAAGCCTCGTTAACCGGCCACCTGGTGTTTGCCACGCTGCACACCAACAGCGCGCCGGAATCCATCAACCGCTTGCTGGATATGGGCATGGATCCGTTCAACTTTTCGGATGCGCTGCTGGGAATTCTGGCGCAGCGTTTGGGGAAGCGCCTGTGCGGCGACTGCAAGAAACCGCATATCGCGACCGCTGACGAAATAAAATCGATGCTTACGGAGTACAGCGGCGAGTTGATGAACACGGCGACCTGGAAGAAAGATCCGGCTGCCGCCACCAAGGCGTTGTATGCCGAATGGGTCAAGCTGTTTGCCGATGAAAAGGGGCAATTCACGCTTTATACCCCGGTAGGCTGCGAGAAATGTTCCGGCACCGGCTATCGCGGACGGGTGGGTTTGCACGAACTGCTGATTGGCTCCGATCCGATCAAAAAGGCCATCCAGGAGCACGCGCGTGTTGCCGAGTTGCTGGCTATCGCACTGGAAGAGGGAATGCATACCTTGAAGCAGGATGGCATGGAGAAAGTCCTGCAAGGCATTACCGATATGCACCAGGTACGCGCGGTTTGCATCAAGTAAAAGTTATCCTCATGCATTCCACCGATAACCTCCTGCATCGCCTGAAGGAACTCAACGAGATTGGCATCGCGCTGTCGCAGCAGCGCGATATAAACAGCCTGCTGGAAACTATTCTGGTGGCGGCAAAGCGCATTACCCGCGCCGATGCCGGCACTCTTTATCTGCACGACCCGGAACAGCGGGTGTTGCGTTTCGAAATTATGCGCACCGACTCTCTGAATATCGCGATGGGTGGAACCAGCGGTGTGCCGATCAGTTTTTATCCGATCCGGCTTTACGATGACGAGGGTAACCCCAACCATGCCATGGTGGTGAGCCACGCTGCCTTGAGCGGTGAGACGATCAATATTTCCGATGCCTACGAGGCGCATGGGTTCGATTTTTCCGGCACCAAAAAATTCGATGCCAAGACCGGCTACCGATCCCAGTCTTTTCTGACCGTGCCGATGCGCAACCACGAGAATGAAGTCATCGGGGTGTTGCAACTGATTAATGCGAAGGACCAGGAAAGCGGCGCGGTTGTACCGTTTTCAAGCGACGATCAGCAGCTGTCGGAATCCCTCGCCTCGCAGGCAGCCATTGCCTTGACCAACCGTCATCTCATCAATCAATTGGAAGATCTGTTCGAGGCTTTCATTCAGCTCATCAATACCGCCATTGACGATAAATCCCCCTATACCGGCGGCCATTGCGCGCGCGTGCCGGTTCTGACCATGATGCTTGCCGAGGCGGTCAATCGCACCACCCAGGGTCCGCTCAAGGACTTTGTAATGACCGACAAAGACCGGTACGAATTGAAGATTGCAGGCTTGCTGCACGACTGCGGCAAGATCACCACACCGGTCCATGTGGTGGACAAGGCAACCAAACTGCAAACCATTTTTGACCGCATCCACCTGGTGGATACCAGATTTGAAGTGCTCAAGCGCGATGCCGAAATCGCCATGCTACGCAAGCTATCGCACTCCCCTCTCCCGCAAACCCCTCCCGCCCTCCCCTTGTCAGGGGAGGAGGTGAGCTTCCCCCCTGACAAGGGGGGATTGAGGGGGGTTGGGTTGGGGGATGTTGATGAGACTGCTATCCGCGCCGAGTACGCCGCGCGGATTCGGCAATTGGACGATGACCGTGAATTCCTGCGGCACTGCAATGTCGGCGGCGAGGCTATGTCAGACGAGGCGCAGCAGCGGGTGCACCAGATCGCCGCCTATCAATGGCGTGATGCCGGCGGTAAAGCGGGCAATTTTGCGAGCATCCGCCCCGCGGATTGCCTGCTTAAACCATTTCTCAGCGACGCCGAGGTCGAAAACCTCACGATACGCTCCGGTACCCTGACAGCGGCAGAACGCGAAATAATCAACCATCATATTGTTATTACCATCAAGATGCTGGAATCCCTGCCCTGGCCGAGACACCTCAAGAACGTCGCCGAATATGCGGGGGGGCATCACGAACGCATGGACGGCAAGGGTTATCCGCGCGGACTGACGAGGGAACAGATGTCGGTGCAAGCCAGAGTCATGGGTATCGCCGATATTTTCGAGGCGCTCACCGCCAAGGACAGACCCTACAAAAAAGGCAAAACCCTCACCGAATCGCTGACCATACTCGGCAAGTTCAAGCTGGGCGGACATGTCGACCCGGATTTGTTTGATGTGTTTATTCGCGAAAAAGTCTATCTGGACTATGCCAGGAAATTCCTTGCGCCTGAGCAGCTTGATGAAGTCGATTTGAGCAAGATTCCGGGAGTAAATCCGGACTCATAGCGGCCAGGAAATTATGATTTTTCATTTCAAGTAAAGCCACCCGTAACTGCCAAAAATTGTCAGTCATCTGACGAATATGTGATGTTGATTTGCCGGAGGGCAATCTTTGATAGATATGAATGGGCAAGCAGGGAGAGCGCCAATAATCGTAAAAATCCGGCTTAACTTCTAAGCTGCATAAAAATTACATTAATATCAAATAATTGCATTCCAGGTTGCCTCCAACACGAAAATCAAATAGAAATTTTCAGCCGAGTGCCACAGCATGGCATGGCTATTGCGTACATAACCACCGACACACGACATTTGGTGTGTTCAACTTTAAGAGGAGCTTTAACATGAAGAACATTCAAAAAGGTTTTACCCTGATCGAGTTGATGATCGTGGTAGCGATTATCGGTATTCTGGCTGCGGTGGCGATTCCTGCCTACGGCGATTACACCGCCCGTGCGCAAGCTGCTGAAGCTTTCACGCTGATGGACGGCGTAAAAACACCGTTGACCGAGCTGTACACGACCGAAGGCAAATTTGCGTTCGATTCAACGGGTGTTAACGGTATTCCTGCGATCACCACTGGTAAATATGTGCAATTGATGGAAATGCCTGCTGGTCACCCATTCAGCATTCAAGCCACGTTCAAGGCAACTGGCACCAGCAGCAAAATCAAAGGTAGGTCCGTACATATGTACTACAACCCGAACTCCGGCTCCTGGACCTGCGCGAACGGCGCTGCCGCCCAAGACGATGGCACGGCTATTTCGGCTGTCGTTGCGGGCACTCCTGATGTAACCGTTGTTGCCGTGGTAAGTACTGCTACCACTACACTGCTAGACGCGAACGTGTTGCCCAAGTCCTGTCAATAATCTTGCTCAGGCTGCCTCAAGGGTAGTGACAGCAAGCAAAAGCCCCTCGCAAGAGGGGCTTTTTGTCGAAAAGCCCTTTGCCGGGCTTTTTCATTTGGCACGCTATGTGGTAGTTACGGAGAGGTTCACTGTACACTTCAGAGTTGATACGCCCTGAAAAAACCGTCTTTGAAAGGTAGTGAGATGGGAATATTCGATCGATTTCGGTCTGCCGGACAAGCCGCAGACAACGGCAAAAACAAAGCGGATACATCCGAACAGGATGCGATACGCTTGATCGACGCAGGTAATGCCTTCGAGGCTGAAAACCGGATCGAAGAGGCAAAGTGGAATTATCTGGACGCCATTCGGCTGGTGCCGAATCTGGCGCGCGCGCACCTCAATTACGGCAACATTTTATTGTTGAAGGGAGACTTGCAAGGCGCACTGGACGCATTCAGGACTGCGATCAAGCACAAGCCTGATTACGCCGGCGCTTATTACAACATGGGCAACGCCATGTTGGGCAACGGGCAGTACGACGAGGCAGTATCGAGCTATCGCCGGGCACTGGAGATCAAACCCGACTATGCCGAGGCGCATTGCAGCCTGGGCGTTGCCCTGAGAGACCTAGGGCAGTTTGAAGACGCGGTGGCGAGCTACCGGCGTGCGCTGGAGATCAAACCCGATCTGGTCGAGGCGCATTACAACCTGGGTATGGATCTAAAAAGCCTCGGAAGGCTCGAAGATGCATTGGCAAATTACCGCCGGACGCTGGAACTTAAACCCGATTATGCCGAGGCGCATAGCAATCTGGGCATTGCCCTGCAAGCTCTCGGGAAGCTTGATAGTGCGGTAGAAAGTTACCGGCGCGCGTTGGAACTTAAACCCGATTTTGCCGAGGCGCATAGCAATCTGGGGATTGCCCTGCAAGCCCTCGGAAAACCTGAAGCTGCGGTAGCGAGTTACCGGCGTGCGCTGGAGGTCAAATCTGATCTGTTCGTGGCGCATAACAATCTGGGCAATACCCTGCAAGACCTCGGGCAGTTTGAAGACGCGCTGGCGAGTTACCGGCGTGCGCTGGAGCTCAAGCCCGACTATGCCGAGGCGCATAGCAATCTGGGTGTAGCACTCAAGGAGCAAGGCAAACTTTCCGAAGCAGAGGCCTGTTTTAGACGGGCGTTAGAACTCAAACCAGATTTCGCCGAGACGCATAGCAATCTGCTGTTCATCCTGAACTACAACGACGATCTTTCACCCTCGTATTACCTTGAACAGGCGCGCCAGTATGGCCGGCTAGTGGCAGGAAATGTGGTGACACGTTTTTCCGCCTGGCAGTGTGCGGCTCGTCCCGAACGACTGCGTGTCGGGCTGGTGTCCGGCGACTTGCGGGTACATTCGGTGGGGCATTTTCTGGAAGGGCTGTTGTCGAATATTGATTCGGCCCGCATCGAATTGATCGCTTACCCGACACACCACAAAGAAGACGAACTCACCGCGCGCATCCGGCCATATTTTTCAGCGTGGAAACCGCTGGTCGGAAAGCGCGATGCAGACGCCGCCCGTTT
>Ga0155952_1104_pt1 | contig 28104 bp, 23 predicted proteins | sample RifCSPlowO2_02_FD_107606 | JGI IMG/M metagenome (GOLD analysis project Ga0155952, IMG submission 107606) | Gallionellales bacterium RIFCSPLOWO2_02_FULL_57_47
CCATGCGCACGGTGATATTTCTCATCGCTGGCAAGCTCAATTTTCAAAGATTCAACCCTCATGCCGCTTAATCCATTCGTTTTTCAAAAGAGCCAATATTGTAATGGCGGGTGTGACCCGCCCTACGCATTACGCGCTAACCAGGTCAGCGCATTTGACTCCGCTCATCACCGCTCCTTCCAGCGTAGCCGGATAGTCGCCTGCCGTGAAGTCGCCCGCAAGCAGCAGGCTGCGCAGTATCCAGGCAGTCTTTTGGCTCCGGCGTCACACGCTGCGCGTATGAGCCTACGCCGAAAAAATGCGTGAGGTCAGCACGAAACTTCAGTGCAATTACTGTGCACAACAGACTGTGCAACATCCACGCGCATTTTTAAGCACGGCGCGCTCAAAATGCGGTCTACGGTCCGTGATAATTACTCTGTCCGGTTTTCAGTGATGCTGGTCATGGCTGACAGGTAGCTGCCGGTGAAAGCGGTCAGCAGCCCAACCATCGCCATCGCCCATACGATCGTCGCACCGCTCGGCAAATCGAACCACGCCGACAGCAACAGGCCGATGGCATAACCTGCAACGCCAATACCAAAGGCATATCCCATACGCCGCGAAGCGAGCCGATATGTGGCGAGTGCCGGCACGATCAGGCTGGCGAACACCAGGTACACACCAACCAGCTGCACCGAGGCGGTGACCGCCAGGGCGAACAGCGCATAGAAACCGAGATTGCCGAGACGCGCCTGCTGCCAGCGCCATACCGCCAGCAGCACGGCGCTCAACAGCGCAGTGGCGATCAGCTGGCTGTCGTTCACCCAGAGTATCTGCCCTGCCAGCAAGTCCTTGAGATGCTCGCCGGCATGCACGTCCCGGCTCATCAGCAGAATGCCACTGCTGGCGGCAAGCACGAAGGTCAGGCCGATGCAGGCTTCTTTCACTTCGGGCAGGCGATGTTCGATCCAGGCCAGCAGCGCCGCACCGCACAGCGCGCTGCCGGCCGCGATCAATTGCACCAGCAGCGGTTGTCCGGCCAGGTCCAGCAGCCCGGCGGCAACCACGCCCAGCCCGGCGATCTGCGCCACGGCAAGGTCGGCGAAAATCACGCCGCGCGCCAGCACTTTCATGCCGAACGGGATGTGCGTCGCCAATACCAGCAGGCCCGCAACAAAGGCCGGGAAAAGTATTCCTGGTTCGAGATCGATCATTTCAGGCCAGCCAGCAGGCGCTGGATCGTGTCGTCGAACAGCGCGTACAGATCACCCGCCTGCGACGTCCCGCCGACGGTATAGGGCAGCATTACGGCGGGAATGCGCGCGCGTTCGGCGATCCATTCCGAGGGGCGCGCATTCTGGTAAGCGGCGCGCAACACCATGCGTGCCGGCTGCTGCCGCAGCTCGTTCAACACCCGGCCGAGGTATGTCGCACTGGGCTCCATGCCGGGTTTGGGTTCAAGCGTCGCCACTTTTTTCAGGCCCAGCCAATTGCTCAGGTAGGGAAAGCCGTTGTGCTGGACGATGACCGGGACGCCCCTGAGCGGAGCGGCCTGGCGCGCCCATTTTTCCAGCGCGGCTGACCATTGCCGGTCGAAGTCGGCGAGCCGCTGCCGGTAATGCGCGGCATTTGCCGGATCGAGTTGCATCAGGCGCTTTGCGAGCGCGTCGGCGATCGGCAAAAAATTGCGCGCATCGGTCTGGATGTGCGGATTGCCCAGCGCATGCACGTCGCCTTCGGCTCGGTCGAGCTTCGCCGGTACTTCCAGCATGCGCACCCATTGCGCGGCTTCGAAATAGCCGCTGCCGCCGGGCTGAACGGCGCGGTTGCCGGATTCGCGCAACACCACCGGAAGCCACGCTGTTTCCAGTTCCGCGCCGGTACACACCACCAGATCGGCACGGCGTGCCTTGGCGATCAGGCTGGGACGCGCTTCCACCCGGTGCGGGTCTTGCAGCGCTCCGGTGGCCGTGTAGATGCTGGCCTGGTCACCGGCAAGTTGTTGTGTGAGTGCTGCCCATTCCGGCTCGCAGGCGAATACGTTGAGCGCGGCCTGGGCATTGCCGCCCAGCGGCAGCAGCAACAGAACATAAAGAAATTTCTTCATACTTTTTCTCCCAAGCCGGACAAGCCGGAGCCAAAAAAAGCAGTCATTGCGAGGAGCGCAGCGACGTGGCAATCCAGATGATTTTAATGGCTGGATTGCCGCGCTTCGCTCGCAATGACCGCTACGTGTTGCATTCTTGTCATTTTTTGACATCATTCAACTGGTAAGAGACTAATAGCTGTGCGCGCCGTGTGCGCCCAGGCTCATGATGTATTGCACGAAGAACTGGTTGTCGGCCAAAGCTTGACGTGAGTTGTCGCGCGCCAGTTGCAGGCGCAGGCGCGAGAATTCGCTCGGGCTGTAGTCCAGCATCCAGCTGATGCGCGACGGGTTGAAAGCATGGTCGGCGATGACATTGCCGGCATTCGGCGCGCCAACTTGAGCAGTGCCCGGGTCGAGGCGGTCGTAGCGCAGCCCGCTACGCCATTGCGGCATGAACTGATATACGCCTTGCAGATACCAGCCGCTTTGCGTGACGGCATAGCTGTCGGTGATGGCCGCACCGGCAGTGTCGTAAGTCAGCAAGCCGCTTTCCTTGCGCCGGAAATACTCGCCCTGCAGCTTCACATAGCGGTCGCCGATGTTGCCGTTGGGCGCGTATTTCCAGACAAGGTCCAGTCCCACGGTGCTACTGTCGCCGCTGAAGCTGTTGCTCACGCCATCCGGTGTCGCGAGAAGATCAGGCACACCGTCGCTGGCACGATCCACCGCGCGCGTCTGGTGCAGCGAAGCGCCCGCGCGCCAGCTGTGTTCGATGCCGATGTCGTCGCCGACATGCGCGAACAGCACGCCCGCCCCGGCGCCGTTCTTCGCCCTGTCGCTTCCCGGGAAGCCGCGTCCCCGGCCTATTTCGCCGCCGATCTCGATGAACGTATCGCTGGGCGCCAGCCATTTGACCTGCACGCCATCCTCGCCCAGCTGGTTCTCCCACAGCGCGGCATAAACCAGCGGCTGGTCGGCGAAATCCCACGCGTGGGCATGCTGTTCGTTGAGATAGCCCAGGCCGGAAAAATAACGGCCAAACTTGAGATTCAGGCCGTTGCCCAGCGCGCTGTTTTGCACATAGGCATTTTCCACGCTCACGCCGCCGGCCGGGTCGAGTGCCAGCGTGATCGCGCCACGATAATCTGCGTCAATGTTGGCGGATATTCCAAGTTCCGACTCGCCGAGGCTGAAGCCCTGGTCATGTCCGGGATTGGTGCCCATCTCGAATCCCGTCGCGGCGGTGGCTGGGTCTTGCTTAAGACTGCCATAGGTGCCCCCTAGTATCAGCGATATGGCAGGGTTGAATGCATTTTCGCTGCTGCGTCCGGCATCAGATGCTGGCCGTGTGACGGCCTGCCGGACATCAGCTTGCGCCCGGGCCGCAGCAGACTCTGCCTGCTTGCCGGAAGCCTCGGCTGCCTGCAAGCGTTGCTCGAGTTGCGCGATGCGCTGCTCGTAGCTTTGCTTCAATTGCTGGATCTGCTCGCGGATAGCTTGCAGGTCGGCATCGCTTATCGCAGATGCGTTGAACGATTGAACCAACAGCACGGCAAGCGCCGTGCTCAAACAGGATTTCTTGAACATGATTAACTCCACAAATAGCAATGAAAAAGCCCTGCGCGGCAGGCGCAAGGAAATATCAGAAAGGCTTTATGCGGAGTAAGGCGGAGCGCGCGCCGCGAAGGCGCTGAATTCAGGGGAGGGGAAAGCGATGATCGATGCGGAAACGAGAACCGCATGTTGCTCAAGCGGGGCAATTTGTGCGGCATGACTGACAGGCGAACCGCCGAGCTGCGCATAAATGGCACATAGCTCGCACAGCTTGTCATGCGGCAGCGACTGATCCTGGGATTGCTCTTCCAGCGTATGCGCAATGCCATGCGTCAAGCCGCCAAGCTGGCTGAAAAACAGGGCAAAAACGAGAAGAAGACGGAAGGATGTCGAGCGAAACATAGGCCGCATTCTACCCGAAGGCTCAATAATGTGGCGTCGAGTTCAACCGTAATTTGTTTGCGCCTGCCTGCACGAACACATCCGAAAGTGTTTTTGTGAGCCTTACTTGACGCTCAGCCCTCGACCAAAATCGGAAGTTCAGTTTGTGTGCCCCGACCGTCTCATCATCGGCCGTTGCTGCCGTTAGCAATCAACCTTTTGAACTTCCGCTTTGCATAGTGAAGCAGACATAACTCATATACATTTACTCGCACCAGTCCCAAGCTGATCCTTGCCACGAAGCGCTTCATACAGCTGCGCAGGTCCGAGCAAAATATCCTTCAACCCGCTACGCACCTTTTCCGAATCCAGCGCCTGCTTGCTCATCGTTGTATGCGCCGAGAGGGCATCCATCACCGCGTTCATAATCTCTGTAGCAAGGTCCGGGGAGTTGGAGAATTGTTCCTTGGTGTTGTTGCTGGCTTGTTGCACCAGGATGTCCGACTCCAGCAACTTGCCCTTCAGCACATGGTTCACATACACCAGCTTGTCATCGTTGCTCAGCTCGCCCTCGAACAGCGTGTTCACCTTCTCGATAATTTCTGCGAGGCGCGCTTTTTCCTTCTCCTGCAATTGACCGCTGCCCGGATCGGTCAGGGGTGGCAGCGGCTCGCCCACACCCAGAGGTAAGGCGCGCCTGCCTTGGTTCTTCAGCTTGTGGTGGGTCAGCACCACTTTGGATAAATCCACGCCTTCGCGCTCACGGCCAAACTCCAGCAGCGGCAGCAAGCGCCGGTAGAAGATCGCGCGTTTCTCAATGGCCGTATTGCCGTAATCGAATATCTGCGACAGGAAGGCATATACTCGCATGAAGGTGCCGAGGTCGCGCTTGAACAATTGCAGCGCATTCATTTCGTCCTGTGCCGCCTGCACTGCTATTGCATCCTTCAGCGCCTGCGCATCCTGCCAGGCCTTGCGCGCGACGGCATAACGCTTCAGCAAGCGGTCGGCCACCGGCTCCAGCGCGGCATTCAATTCGTACTGCGCTCCATTCGGGTTCATCTCCACCTTCACCACGCGCTCCACCTCAAACTCATCGTAATGGCCCGTTGCGTCCAATTTGGCGCGCAGGTCGTACACCAGATTCGGATCAGTCACTCCCGCGAGTGTTGCCGTGGCGTAATAAGTCTTGAACGCTTCCAGCACCTCCTCTGGCGCGTTCACAAAGTCGAGAATGTAAGTCGTATCCTTGCCCGGATAAGCACGGTTCAGGCGCGACAAAGTTTGCACCGCCTGGATGCCTGCCAGACGTTTATCCACATACATGCCACACAGCAGTGGCTGGTCGAAGCCCGTCTGGAATTTATTCGCCACCAGCAGGATTTGGTACTCGTCCGTGGCGAATGCCTCGCGCATGTCGCGCCCGCTCAGGTTCGGATTCAGCGCCTTGCTGTTTTCGGTGAAAGGATCGGGGCCGGATTCCTTGTCATTCACTTCGCCCGAGAATGCCACCAGCGAAGTTATCTTGTAGTTCTGAGACTTGATGTACTGGTCGATTGCCAGTTGCCAGCGCACCGCCTCAAGACGGCTGCCGACCACCACCATTGCCTTGGCGCGTCCTTCCAGCAGTGGAGAAACATTCTCGCGGAAGTGTTCCACTACCACTTGCACCTTCTGGCTGATGTTGTAGGGATGAAGTCGCACCCAGCGCATGATGCCCTTCATTGCCGCGCTGCGTTCCACCTCCGTCTCGTCCCACTCGCGCCCTTCGCTGGCGAGCTTGAACGCCAGGTTGTACGGCGTGTAATTCTTCAGCACGTCGAGTATGAACCCTTCCTCGATGGCCTGGCGCATCGAATATACATGGAACGCCGCAGGCAGATTGTCCGGCCCGGCAGGCAGCGCCGGATTCGGGCGGCGCCCGAATAACTCAAGCGTCTTGGATTTCGGCGTGGCCGTAAACGCCACATAGGTAATGCCAGCATCCCCCGTATTTCCAGAGGAGGCACGCGCGGCCATCTGTGCGGCCAGTATATCTTCCGTACTCACCTCACCGCCGTCGGCCAGCTCCTGCAACTCCTCGACTGACAAAACAGCTTTCAGGTTGGCTGCTGCCGAGCCGGTCTGCGAACTGTGCGCCTCGTCGGCGATCACCGCAAAGCGCTTGCCCTGCGTCGCCGCCAGTTCCTGCACCGCTTTCAGCGCGAACGGGAAAGTCTGGATCGTACACACCACAATTTTCTTGCCACCGGAAAGCGCCTCGGCCAGCTCTTTGCTCTTGCTCGCACTCTCGCCCTTGATCGTCGCCACCACGCCCGAAGTGCGCTCGAAATCGAAAATCGCCTCCTGCAACTGCGCATCCAGCACATTGCGGTCGCTCACCACCAGCACCGAATCGAACAGCTTCTTGTGCTGTGCATCGTGCAGATCCGCAAGAAAGTGTGCCGACCATGCAATGGAATTCGTCTTGCCGGAACCGGCGGAATGCTGGATCAAGTATTTCTGTCCTGCCCCCTCGGCCAGCACAGTCGCCAGCAATTTGCGCGTCGCATCGAGCTGGTGATAGCGCGGAAAGATGCTTGAAGTGACCTGCTTCTTGCTATCGCGCTTGGTCACGATGTAGCGGCCGATGATCTCCAGCCAGCTATCGCGCGCCCACACTTCTTCCCACAGGTACGCGGTGCGGTGGCCATTCGGGTTCAGCGGATTGCCCGCCGCGCCAGCGTCGCCCTTGTTGAACGGCAGGAAAGTGGTCGCCGCACCGAGCAGGCGCGTGGTCATCATCGCCGCGCTGTTGCTCACCGCAAAATGCACCAGCGCCCCGCGCGGAAAATCCAGCAACGGCTCGGCGGCAGCTTGCCCCTTCGGCCTCGGGTGACGGTCGAAGCGGTACTGATCCACCGCATCTTCCACCGATTGCGTGAAATCGCTCTTCAGCTCCACCGTCGCCACCGGGATGCCGTTGAGGAACAGCACCAGGTCGATGGCATTCTCGTTGTGCAGCGAATAGCGCACCTGCCGCACCACGCGCAGCCGGTTGGCGGCGTACTTCGTTTGCAACTCGGTATTCATCGCCAGCGCGGGCTTGAACTGCGCCAGGCTTACCGCCTGGCGCAACCCCAGCATCTCCACGCCATGCCGCAACACATCCAGCGTGCCGCGATCATCCAGTTGTTTGCGGATGCGGTCGAGCAGCATCGCCTCCGCCGCTGCACCATTGTTCTTGCTCAGCGTCTCCCACGCCTGCGCTTGCGTGGCCTGTACCCAGGCTGTCACATCGGCGGGGAACAAAGCGCGGGCGCGGTCGTAGCCGGTGTGATCGCCTTCGACATACAACCAATCCTGCGCCGCGAGGTGCGCGCAGATGTCGTTCTCGAATTCGATTTCTTTGTGCAGTGCGCTCATGTCATAGCCCTATCTGTTTCTTGATGACCTCGATGACCACTTCCCGACCAACCTTGCCAACCGCTTTACCAAGCAATGAGAACAATTCAGGATCATCTTCAACATTGAAAACCAACGATTCACCCGTTTTGATTTCAAAATGATGAATCATGTGACTCATTTCATCCTTGGTGTCTTTGTTGGTTTCAGCAATGCTGTGCAGCTCAACATATTTGGCAACGGCATAGCTTGCAATGAATGTGCCCTGTACAACAGTTGTCCGCATTGGATCACCCTGCCAATGAACCGTGACGAAGCCATCCTCCTCGCCCTCTTCCTCAAACATCGGCAATATCAATGTTCCATCAACCAGTGAACGTGCGCCCCACACGCCATCAACCTGGTCATGGGTGTAGAGCGGAATTAGCCCGCCGATGAAGTTTACGATTCTGTGACTCAGCCCTTCCATCAAGCCGCCTTCCTAACATCGATCTTGCCGGTGACGGCGGCGGAAATCAGCGCGCTGCGGCGCTCTCGCAGCAACTCGATGGCGCGGTGGGCTTCGGCGGTGAGGGTGTCGAATTTGGCGGTTTCGATGTCGAGGAAAGCGGTGATGGATTTTTGTTCATTCGATGGAGGCATTGCAATCGACATATTTCCAATTTGATCGAAGTTCAACCCTTCACGCGCTGCGCCATTTTGTGCGTGGGCAATTTGATTTTTCACGGGCATAGACTTAAAGAACAAGCCTACAAAAGGAACTTGAGCAAGTGTCCTCAAGCGAATTACGCACACATGCTGATTGACATTGGCGGCGGGAAACTCGGACGGTACAACGCATGAACGCCCAATTGATGCACCTGTTACGTTTAGCAAAATATCATTCGGACGCACGCTACTTACACTCATCACTTCATCAATGGCTTCGCTAATATAGGCAACATCTTCAAGTCGTAGCCCTTCGTCATAGACGTTTTGGCTCCTCAAAAACATCACCCCCTCATCCACGTAAATTTCGCTTCCGCCAAGCGGTGTTTTTCCACTGGCAATGCGCGTAGCAAGGTGCTTCATTTTCCTTACTTCCCAATGCTCCGGCACATCGCCCAGCCATTCGATGCCGGAATCTTTCATCCTGGCGTTGGGGTTCAGCCCCTTGGTGACGGCGTGCGAAATCACCGCCTGCCGCTTTTCCGCCAACAGCTCCACCAGCCGCCGCTGCTCGGCAATCAGCGCATCAATCTTTCCTGTCTCGCGGTCGAGAAAACTTAATACATCTTGCAGTTCATCATCAGGTGGAAGTGCGATACGAATTGAGCCAATCGTGTCTGTATTAAGATTGAGCTGTGTTCCAAATTTTCCCAATCCGCCATAGCAAACACCGGCTTCAAAAATTCGATAAAGAAAAATTGGCGGAATATTCAGCATTGGGAAATAAACGAAACCATCGTGGATACAAGCCTTGATCGCTGATATGCAAGGCTTCCCAACAGTTCCAGCAATGCTAATGAACAATTCACCTGGATTGATTTTAACGCTGAGAGAACTTCCAAGTTCGGAGAGTCGCTGCGTCGTTTCGCTTAGTTCGCCATCAGATGCGGAAACATCAGCAATGCGTACCCAAGCATATTCACCTTCGTCATCAAAATACTTTGGGTCATCAATCGGACGTGGCGAAGCGCCTCGTTGAACAGGCGATAACCATTTTATGGACTTCACACCCCAATGCCCCGGCACCTCGCCCAGCCATTCCACGCCGCTGTCTTTATAATCTGGATAACGCGGCAGGCTCATGCACACCGCCTGTGATTAATCAGCCGTTCCATGTCCCGCGCGGTTTGCGGGGCAACTATTCGATATTGTCGAATAGTTGCCTCCGGCAGAAATTCGGAACGCAGTGCGTACCATTTTGAGGGTAATTGGTCACACAGCGTGTGGCTTATTGAAAAAGATATTGTCGGTTTGGCTCTGCATAACCAATCAAGTAAGCCGCAAGCGGTAAGTCGCTGGTAAAAACCCGAACTACGGTATTCCAGATAACGCGGTATAGCCAGCGACTGCGACTTGGCGGGCTTTGTTTGCCCGCTTAGTCGAATGGCTAGTGGTTCCATCAGGCTCATGCAGTTACATCGGCTGATACAGCCAGCCACGCGCTTGAGCATACCCCTTCAACACTTTGGCTTTCTTTTCGATTTCGCTCTTTGCAAAAGCCGAATAATCAATCGAGACATGTTCCGGGAAAATTTCTCCATCAGCGATTACTCCGAGCGATAAATCAACACACTGCCCTTTGGTGACGGCCATAACCCCCGCCGAGCTGCAATCCGGGTTAGCGGTGAAATGATGCCATGCAGCTTCCGGCGTTATTTTGTCGCCGTCATAGACGGATAGCTTATTCTCGTCCTTTGGTGTTGGTCGAAATGCTTGAGAGGTTGGGCGTCCGGCTTGAACGAAAGAGGGATGAATTTGGCGCAGTAGCAGCGTTTGTTCATTCATGCTGCCTCCGTGCACAGTTGTTGTACATCGGCATTTAATAGCTGCCAATCAGTCTGCTGCGACAAATTCAAAGTACGTTCGCTGCATTTCTTTGTTTCAAGATGCAACGCCTGATATTCGGCAGTTTTATTGTGCAGATCAATATCGAGCGTGACTTCCCAGTTTGCTATTGTCCATTCCGCCTGTACGCCGCCTTCGGCTGTGGGATACAGATAGGGCAGCGGTAAATCAGGATTAAAATTCGTCTCAAATGTGCGGGCCAACCAGGTCAGCGCAGACTGTTCTGGTGCATGCCCTTTACCGTCCAACCAGCCATCTTGCAGTTCGGCTAATTCTTCCATACGCGCTGCTACATCCAATGGATCAAGCGGGCTAACATGCTCGACGGATTCGATGGACTTTAGCTGATCCTGCCGATTCTTTTTTACCACGCCCTGCAATTGGACACGTGCCCCCTTACGATAACCACTGAATGCTTCCAGCACTGTATCCAGATGCTGGCTGTTTATCGGTGCGGTCAATTTTGTGCCGTCCTTCAATTCAAGTTCAAAACTCATCCGCGCTTGATCCGCCTCGCAAATTAGACCCAGAAGCGAGGCTTCTTCTGTCCACTCTACTACCTGTGATGCACGAATCAGCCTGCGACGAGTTTCGGTTGTGAGTCTTGCCACTTGCTGATTGGCGGCAGTGAACTCCATGCTCTCACCCTCCCGCAGGCTGCGCCCGAAGCGGTCAAAATAACTTAATAGGTTTGGCGGGAGCTGCGATGTTCCATCTTGGTTCTGATTAGCCGATGCCACCGCCTCGATGATGGCTTCTCTGGCTTGATCAAAATACGTTGCATTTGCTGAAGGAAAGAGTGTGCCGAAAACCAATGCAATGACAGGAATGGCACTACCTTCTTCCACTTGCGTCAGATGGAGCTCTAATCCTTCTGTAAAACCGCGAGGTGTCCGCGTTCTATCTTGATGCGCTTGCAGGAATTTCCACTTTGCCACCTCGATAATCATTTCTTCAAGAGCGGCAAAATCCTTTAAAATTTCAAGCGGCACACTGTGCTGATCAAATCGAGCACCGACTAAACGGGGCTTCAGGAATTCCTGATTCATGCTGTCACCTTTTTTGATTTTTTCGATTGATGGTTTAAGCCAACAAGGTGGATATTATTTAACGAGGCGCTAAACATTTGATGCATGGCCAACCTCTGAAAGGAGTAACCCTCCGGTTTGAGCATCACGTCGATGAACTGCCGGATAGGCTTGGAAGGTGTTGTTGGCTGGATTATACATGACGCAACTCATGCGCTCAGCCCCGCAATCATCGTCAGTATCCGATCCGTGCATTGCTTCAATTCGTCGTCGATCTCTGCCAATTCGCGCGGCGGCTCAAACACGTAGAAGTGGCGGTTGAACGGGATTTCGTAGCCGACTTTGGTTTTGTCTGGGTCGATCCACGCATCCGGCGCGTGGGGCAGCACCTCGCGTTTGAAGTAGCTTTTGATGTCTTCGCCAAGCGGCACGTTTTCGGTGTCGCGCAACGCGGCATCCGGCTGCGGTTTGCCTTTGAGCTTGCCCTTCTCGCCCAGCACGGCTTTGCCATTCTCATCGCGCAACGGGCGCTCGACGGTGATGGTGCTGTAGCCGAAATCTTCGTTGTTGAAGATACGCGAGATGGGCTTGCCGTCTTTTTCCGCCTCGATGAAACCGCCGAACAATCGTGTGATCTCGGTGATCTGTTCGTCGCTCATTTCCTTGCGCTTGCTGCCCAGGCTCTTGCGCATCTTCTGCCAGAATCCGGAGGCGTCGATGAGTTGCACCTTGCCTTTGCGCTGTGCGGGTTTGCGGTTGGAGAGTATCCACACGTAGGTGGAGATGCCGGTGTTGTAAAACATGTCGGTGGGCAGGCCGATGATGGCTTCAACCAGGTCGTTCTCCAGCACGTAACGTCGTATCTCGCTTTCGCCGGAGCCTGCACCGCCGGTAAACAGCGGCGAGCCGTTGAGCACGATGCCGAAGCGGCTGCCGCCATCTTTCGCCGGGCGCATTTTGCTGATGAGATGCAGCAAGAACAGCAGCGAGCCATCGGACACGCGCGGCAGGCCGGGGCCGAAGCGCCCGTTGTAGCCCTGGGTTTCGTATTCCCTGCGGATTTCCTTTTCTACTTTTTTCCATTCCACGCCGAACGGCGGATTGGACAGCATGTAGTCAAATTTCGTGTGCGGGTGGCCGTCCTCGGAAAGGGTGTTGCCGGGTGTGATGTTGGCAACGTTCTGCCCCTTGATGAGCATGTCGGCCTTGCAGATGGCGTAGGACTCGTCGTTGAGTTCCTGACCGTGCATGGTGAGGCGCGCACCGGGGTTGTGTTCTTCAAGGTATTCGCCCGCGATGGAGAGCATGCCGCCCGTGCCTGCTGTTGGGTCATAGATAGTGCGCACCACGCCGGGCTTGCTGAGCACTTCGTCGTCTTCGATGAACAGCAGGTTGACCATCAGGCGGATGACTTCGCGCGGGGTGAAGTGTTCTCCGGCGGTTTCGTTGGAGATTTCGGCGAACTTGCGGATCAGCTCTTCGAACACCAGACCCATCTGCCCATTGCTGACGGCTTCGGGGTGCAGGTCGATGTTGGTGAATTTTTCGGTGACCTGATACAGCAGGCCAGCCCGCGCCAAGCGGTCGATCTGGATATGGAATTCAAAGCGCTCGAAGATGTCGCGCACTTGCGGCGCAAACGCCTGGATATAACTGTAGAGATTTTCGCGGATGTGGTCCTGGTCGCCCATCAGCTTCTTCATGTCCAGCGGCGAGGTGTTGTAGAAACCCTGCTTCGCTTTGCGCAACAGGTAAGGCTCGGGGTTGATCCCGGCTTGTTGCTGTTTAGCGTATTCGGCCAGTACGGCGGGCTTGGTGGCTTCCAATACGCAGTCCAGACGGCGCAGCACGGTAAACGGCAGGATCACCTTGCCGTATTCGGATTGCTTGTAGTCACCACGCAGAAGGTCGGCAACCGACCAGATGAAAGAAGAAAGCGCTTGCTGGTTCATAAGTTGAGCCTATGTGTTTTCCGCTATTGTAACGGCACATGCTTGCATATGATCCGCTTTCCGAAGCAAAGCGGAAGTGATAGGGTGAGCTGGCTAACGACAGCTCTGGCCGAGAATGTGACGGTCAGAAAATCGGCCGAAGTGGAAGTTCAGGGTGGGTGCCCCGGCGTCTCCTCCTCGGCCTTATGTAAAGCTTTGCATAAGGCCGATTATGCAAAGTCGTTGATTATGAAAAGTAGCAGATTGGAACACGCGCCAAGGCTGCGTGGCAGCGCTCGGCGCGAATTCCGAGCTTTACATAATCACAGTGGCTTTAAGTAGTCGATTAGCGAGTCTGGTGCCGTTTAACGGAGTTCCTCTGCAATGTGATCCCTGTATGCAGCCGGTTTCAGTGCGTTTGACGCTGCACGACGCGCAATAGTGTGGGTCATATAGTCTCCTGAAGTGGACCTACCACTTCTGGCTACCGATGAGATTATGTCTAGTCCACAGCGCTGTCACCGGCTGCTAAACCCCTTGCTGCATAGGTCTTGTCGCCAATTAGTCCCGCTACTTTACATAATCAACGACTTTGCATAATCGGCCATAGCGGACATCGAATAGTCTAAATGCCATTTAGTTCAGGAACCAAAGCGGACATGGAATCTATCTTCTCATGTGTTGCTGATTTGTGCCCTTATAGCCAAGTCGATAACAATCACTTCTATCTCCTCAACGCCAGCAAATTCGTCAGCGATGTCTTGCCAGTAAAGTCTAAGTGCCCTGGCCAGTTCATTTAATCCTACGAGGCGGCCACTGATCTTCCATCGCTTTTTGGAATCTATTTTTTGTGAGACTAATAGCATCACGCCGCATCCAGCGCTTTCCTCCCGCAGATAATCGCCCACTAACTGGTTGCGCAGCCGTTCGCAAAGTTTTGGGCCAGTCCAACCCTTATCGAGCAGTTTCAGTTCGATAGGCATTGGGGAATGCACGTTTGTATTGTGCAACCAGATATCCATTCGCTGGCTGTTGGCAAGCTCTGGTTCCTGCGCTGTCGTGTATTGGCCGCGGCACTGCTGGTTGAGCCAACCGGCTATCAACGTACGCATCTCGGTTTCACTATTGGCACGCTGCCAAGTCTCCCAAGGACTATCGTTTCCGCGCTCCAACCAGTTCTTCAGATCATGCAAGCGATTCATGGCCAGGTCGAAAATCTGTCGATGTGTTACGGGGGTTATCGTTTGTGACTTATCAAAAGCGCTGACCTGCTCAGCTGACCAAGGCTCCAAGTCGCCATCCTCTTCGGCTCGCTTGTAGGCGCGCTTGATCATCCAGGGGCGATAATCGGGCTCGGGGTGTTCGTGGATCAGCTGCTTGAGGGCCGTATAGCTTGCTTTACCCGGAATTTCCGATAGAAGGCTAAACAGTCTGTTACGCGCATCCTGCGCGTCGTCGCGCAGATTTGGGGAATACACGCCTCCGTCCGCACGATTTATGTCTTCTTTTGCCAGAATGTATCGGTGCATCAGGACATATAGCGATTTCAAATGCTCTGCTGTGCGAAAACGGCCAATTTTTGGACCACCTTCGCTCATATTCCTGCCCCCCATCAGCGCTGTGACGAATATCTGAGCGGCGCGCGTCGCAGCATTCTCATCAAGACCTGACAGCCATTGCTCGACTTCAGGAATACCATTTACCGGATCACAATCGACACGAAGCGCGTACCACCACGGAATGCTGTCCGGGCCATTGGTCTGAGTTATCTGTTGACTAGCAAGCGCTGCTAGCTTAGCCGGGCCGGTTCCGCCATTGGCCAATATCTGTAGGCAATAGTGTCTGTTGGTATCGGTGCGTAAGGGATTGGCATGCACCCATTCCAGTAAATCAGGAGCAATCGCATGATGAAGCCAAGGCGCGTGATAAACCACATCACTCAGGATGTAGTGCATTGGTTTTTCCGGCTCTGTATTCTCCAGTTCCCAGACTAATTCCTGCAACACGGCGTCTTTGACCAAGGCGGGAAATGCCCGATATACACGTTCAAACCAGCTAGGAAATCCATTTAATTCCCAAGTGATGTACCGCAATGCGTGACGTACTTGTGACTCGTTCAGATTGTGTGGAAAAGCGGTCGTCTCTGTTGCCTCTATTTCTAGTCCGGCCATTGCGAATATCAATATGTTCGGTATTTGATTATCTCTATTAACCCCTTCAGATTGCAGGGGCGGCACATAGAGTCGCCAACGGCTGACAGCTGCATCGCGGTAAGCACGCGCGACGTCATCACCAAAGTTTGGGATGAGTGCCTGCCAGTTCGCATTGCTTAATCGGTCAGTTGCCAAACGATGATCCCGCAATTCGCACATCAGCCAATATTGATCACTGGTAAATTCGTCCGGTTTCAGATTCGCAGGATTGCGTACCCGATCCGGATTGGCGCGTAACTCCGCTATCCACGTGTCGCGAACCTGCTTATCTCGCATTTCCTTCTCGTTCCGCCCTCGTAAATATTCTGCATGTTCTTCTTCTTGTCTTCGCATCACCTCTGAGACTGGCGGGTTGAGCAGAATGTCCAACCGTTGCTGCAAGACGACATCAGAGACAACGACATCTTGCAGATTACTAAGTATTTGTATTGGCCGCCCTGCTTGTATATAGACCCGAAACGCTGTACTTAGTGCGACCAACCTATCCGCCTGTAACTCGCGAGTACGCATGTAGCCAAGCAACCTTGGGAGGCTAGCCGTATCGAAGTTCCAATAATGGCCAAGCCAAGAAACAGACCAATCGTCGTTCAATGGTTCACTTGAATTCTCGGCTTTGGCAGTACGCGCCTGTTCGATGCTGGCCCAATAGAGGGCATCATTAAGTTCTGGCCAATCTGGGACTAGTGCCGGCAAATCACCCTTATGCTCGCCAAGATCATATTCGGACCAATGACGTAACGCTGGCGCCATTAGCATAATGGATAGAGCCGGCCGGCCGAACACCACCGCGCTGCGCGCATCTATCAACCTTTCTACGGCATGCAAAGCGGAACTTAGTAACCAGGCATATTCCTCCGAGACATGACACTCGCGACGTTCAACATAAGGTTGCATATCGAGATAGTTGCTCAGACTGTCAAGCAATTGGGCGATTTCTTCGTGAGCCTTGCCAACAGGAAGTCGTTCAATAAATGCATGCAGTGCGCTGCCGAGACCACTGCTCTTGTACCGTTCGTATGGTGGCAATTTGCCCAATGAGACCACCAGATGGTCAATGCTATAGCTATCAGGTTTCGCTCCATCAACCAACTCCGCAAGCAGTTCTCGCGGAAGCTGAGCATCGCCTTCGTTAAGCTTTTGCCACATGCTTTGATACTGCTCGATAGAACCACAAGTCATTACTGCGCGAGCCGATGCTATTCGAGCATAAATACCTCGCGAACTCTCTACCGCAATACCAACAAATGGGGCCACGCAGTTTCCCATTTCCCCCTGCCAGACCAGCCTGCCGAGAAAGAAAATGGCATCGTCGTTGTCACCATAGTCGCGAATAAGTTCTTGCACATCTTCGGAGAGGTCTCTATTCGCGATCCGAGCAATCGCGCTGTTGTCTCGTGCGGTACGGTCATCTTCGTCCGAAACGATCCGACGAACGATGCCTGCCAAAATCCTCCGCCTTACTAACAAAGGCAGACGGGACGGGTCGCCACCTTCAACGGCAATTTCGGGATGAATTTCCAGCGCTCTGCGACAGATTTCATCATCAAGCAAGATAAGCCATGGCAAAACCGGCCGTAGCCGGGGGGTAACAAGTTTTTCACCATAATGCTCGCGGAAGAACAGCGCTTCGACGGAATGGCGACTGCCACCCGCTTTCAGCAACCCTTCGAACCATTCTGCAGCAAGCAATTCGCGCACATCACGATGCCGAAATCGCACTGCTCCATAAATGATGTCGTTGAAAATCCCTCGCTCTAATAGCGCGCGCACATCCTTTGGATCCCAATCTGCGAGAACGGATTCTGCTTCGATACCGGGCTTGACCGGTTCAGCATCAGGCACGTTGAGGCCTGCCCGACCCGTCAGCAAAACGGCGGCGGCCAAACGTCGCGCACCATCTCTTGCCCGTTCAAGATTCAGTGGTTGGCGCTGTGCCCGATCACTGCTGTGGTCGTCGCGAAGCCGCTTGTCGATGTTGTGGCGGAGCAGTCCCAGGCGGCCGCTAAGAGCGTTGTCCTCAGCCCATTTGATCAGAATACCTTCGAGATCAAACGGGCGCTCCGCCAAACTCCAAAGGTTGGCGCGTTCAATTTCATGCAACAGTTGATCAACTTCTTTTGCTCCACGTGCTATACAAAAGCGCCGAACCCTATCTTTATCCAAGGGGCGCATAGTGTAGATTGAGAGTGTGCTTTGCGGTTCAGCTTGCTGATCTTCCTTATCGCCCTCACCCCCCTGCGGGGCCGGAAGATACAAGAGCTCATCTAGTAGTTTTCGATCTTCCCTCGGACGCCATGCGTAGGGTCGACTGGAGAGGTAGATGTGCGCTCTGTGAGCACCTCCGTCTATGCTGCTGGCAAAGCGGCGTAATGCTTTTTCAAAGGCCCTCGGATTTTCAAGCCGCGCCTCATCGACAGAATCTAGGAAAAACCATGCTTCCCCCGTCGATTGTAGCCATGATTGGAATTGAGCTTCACCACCTATTTCAAACGCTTTATGGAAATCGCCTTCAATATCCTCAATACGGATAAAGAAGGCTGGCTCTCCTTTATTTGACAACACTCTCGCACGCTGTCGCAACTCCTCGGTCTTGCCTGCACCGGCTTCAGCCAATATGACACAACGAAATTCGCTATCCATATCATCCCAAGTTTTTGGTTTGACATGGCCCCAGATCGAGAGGATTTCATCACTTTCCGCCTCTTCTTGACTCATGGGGGCGGGTGAAAATTGTCGCTCTAATTGAACATAGCTTTCCATCCGCACTCTCTACTCATGTGATTGCATATTTAGGGGCAGGATAAAAAGGTGAATTACTTTTCACCCACTTCTGACGCGTAATATACACCGCCTACCCACACTGAGCAGGCGTGGGCTTAGCTGAACTAGGAAACCTAACATTTTTTATTCTTGCCAATCTACGGAATGTCCGCTTCTGGCACACAGTATTGTTCTGAGCCGCAACCTTGAACTTCCGCTTAGGCCGACAACCGGCGCTTCAAAGTGCATCAGCGGAACGCCCGCTTACAGGAAGGCAATATACCTGAGTGATTGTATGGATCGTACCGCAATTGCACTCAAATCCAACTCAGGCTCAAATCGATTTGCTCGCAGTTGCGGTCGCCAGCGGCAGAAACAGCGTCAACGGCGAATTCGGCAGGGAAATAAAGCCGTGATACCGGTAGAAGGCAGCGGCTCCTTCATCTTTCGCATCGACCACCAAGGCGTAAGCCGCTATCTCTGAGCCGGTCGCACGGCCCAGCACATCGGCAAGCAACGCACCGCCGAGTCCCTGCCCCTTGAAATCCTGGTCGACTGCCAATCGCCCCATGCGCACTGCTGGCACTATTGATCCGGCACTTTGAAAACATCACCTTCGTCATTCCGGGCTTGACCCGGAATCCAGCAAGAATCAATAACGGCGCGCCTCGCGCGCCACTGGATACCGGCCTTCGCCGGTATGACGGCGCTACTTTTTACATGCCGGATCAATAAGGGATAACGCGGCAGCTTTTTGCCGATACTGGGCGGAAGATCAGTCAGGAGCTCACTTGCCGCTGCCAAGGTGTAATAGCCCGCGATACGGTGCGTTCGTATTGTTCGCACAGGATGTCGTCGGGGCTGCCGCCGTACCAGCGCACGAAAGCTGAACCCTCTTCTGGCGCCGGACTGGAAAATTCGGTGTTGAAGGCCGGCATATAGACCTCACGCAGGTAGCGGTTGGCGGCTTCCATGTCGGTGATAATTGTTGTGGCCTATTCGTTGGTCAAGCGTCCCTGGTGGGTGCCGAAGGCGTGCTCTGATCTCCATCGTGCTTTGGGTTAGGCAGATAGCGAGCCATTGGACAGTGGAACGAGCAAGACTGGTGTTGGAGAGAGGCGAGCCATTTTCTCGGCCACGCTGCCGGGCATGAGGCGCTGAAAACCGCGGCGGCCATGGGTTCCAAGTACCACCAGATCAGCGCCCCAGCGCAAGGCTTCTTCGGCGATCGCTTCCGCAACATGCTGTACCGGTGTTTCGGTTTCTATCAGTTCTGTTTCAGCTTCGAACCCAGCCTCTTGGGCGGTATTGCGCGCTGCCGCGATTATTTTTTCTCCCGCTTCGCGCCGTGCCGCGCTCTGCGCCCCGGTATCGATCCCCACCTCCGGGCCGATCGGCAGCCAGTTCATGTCCACGGCGTGAACGATGCGCAATTTTGCCGATAATTTTCTCGCGAGTTCGATCGCCTGTTTCAGCGCATGCCGCGAAGTGTCGCTTCCGTCTGCCGCCACCAGAATTTTCGAGTACATGGTCTACCTCCATATTTATGTCAGCAACGTACGAAGCACATCGACAAAACGCCGATTGTCCTCGGGCAGCGCGGTGGTGATGCGCATAAATCCCGCTCCCATAATGGGTTCTTTCAACGGTTTGACCAGGATACCCTGTGTCTTGAGCGCTTCTGCCAGATGTGCGGCATCGTGCGGTGCAAAGTCGGCAAGAAAGAAATAGGTCTCGGTCGGATAGGTGCGTACACCCAGGGAACGCAATTGTGCCGCGAGTTCCTCGGTCCATGCGCGCAGTTGCTTCGCTCGGGCTCGAATCTTTTCCTCGTGTTGCAGCGTGGCGATGGCCGCTGCCTGGCTGGGGCGGGCGAGGGGATAGGCGTCGTTGCGGCTGTTCAGATCATCGGCGACGGCCTCGGGAAAGATGCCGTAGCCGACGCGGAAGCCCGCCAGGCTGTGCGCCTTGGACAGGGTGCGGGTCACCAGCAGGTTGGGATATTCGGGCACCAGATGCGCCACCGACTCTCCCGCCAAACCGATGAATGCCTCGTCGATCAGGAAGCGAGTCTGCGGATGGCGGCGCAACAGTTGCGGCAGTGGCTTCATGTCGAAAATGCCGCCGTTGGGATTGTTGGGATTGACGATGACCGCCAGCGTGGTGCCGTCCGGAATCGCCAATTCGCCCAGATCGAAGGCGAATTCCTTTTCGGGCAGCAGCCGTTGTTCCGTATAGCGCCGGGCGATCTCGGGAAACAGCACGTAGGTCGGCGTCAGCAAATGAACCTGCTGGCCGAAACGGTCGAACAACTGGCGCAGGATCAGTTCGGAGCCTGCGTTGATGTGGATAAGCCGTTCGGGAACGCCGAGCTGCGCGCCGATGAGGTGCCGCAACGGCGCCGAATAGGCCTCGGTGTAATAGTTGCTGTTCGGCACCTCGGCCTGCGCGGCCGCAATCGCTTCTTCGATCGGCGGCAGCGGGTTTTCACACAGCAACAGTTTGATGCCCCGGAAGCTGCCGCCGCCTTTCTCCGCGATGGCGCTCATGATTTCCGCCCGTGGCGCATGTGAATCCTGCATTCATTCGGTTTGTCCATGATTCATCCTCCGTGGTGGAAAAATGCAATAGTGCCGATCCCTGCGAGCAGCAGCACGAACTGGCGCAGCGATGCGGCGGCGGATACCTGCCGGTGCAGCCCCGGAATGAGGTCTGCCGCAGCGATGTAGATGAAGCTCGCAGCGGATAGTGCGAGGATATAAGGCACCGCCTCGCGCGTTTCGCCGAGCCAGAAATAAGCCGTCAAAGCGCCGGGCAGCGTGGCAGCGGACGAAAGGCTATTGAGAACCAGCGCCTTCGCGCGCCCGTAGCCGTTGTCGAGCAGGATCGCGAAATCGCCGACTTCCTGCGGAACTTCGTGCGCGATCACCGCCAGGGATGCGGCGATCCCCAGCGGGATCGAGGTTAGAAAGGCGGCTGCGATCACTGCACCATCCACGAAGTTGTGGAAGGCGTCGCCAATCAGGATCAGCGGGCCGGCGCGCCCGTGCAACTCGCATTCGCGATCGTGGCAATGACGCCAGAGCACCAGCTTTTCCAGCACGAAGAATAGCACCATGCCGGCCAGCACCGTTGCCATTACCGCGTGCGCCGGCGCCTGTTTCAGGCTGGCCGGAATCATGCCGAGGAAGGCTGCACCGAGCAGGGTGCCGGTCGCATAGCTGACCAGGCAGGGAACGAGAACCTTGCGGATGGCGGCCGGAAAGAACAGCAGCAGAGCGGCACCGGCGACCGCGCCGATGCTGCCCAGCACACTGAATGCGATAATCCAAAGCAGCATACGCTATACCCCTGACGCCTCCCGGCCTTATCTGCGAAGGGGAGAACCATCGTTAAAGCACGGAAGCGCTGTGCAGTTTTTTCGGGCAGCGTTCTTCTTCAGCGTTAAGCGTACCCGTTTTAGCGGCCGCCACCCCCGCCAGGCCTCATGCCGCCGCCCCCGGGTCCCATGCCGCCTCCGGATCCCATGCCGGGCCCCATCCCGCCTCCGCTTGCAGGTGGCAGGTCGGGCAGTGTCACACCCCGCGCTTTGGCCCGTTCTTTCATCTGCTCGTGATGCTCATTGCGGATTTGCGCACGCTCTTCGGCAGTTTTTGCGGTACGCATTCTGGCGCGGTATTCGGCTCGCTCTTGCCGCGTCATAAGCTGGCTGCCATAGATTTGCTCTTGCTGTTGTGTTTGGGCCTTTTTCTGGGCTGGTGGCTGGTCAGCCGCCAACGCGAATTCAGTGGTCAGAAACAGGGCGGTGGCCAACGCGGATACCATTAATTGCCGTTTCATCATCGCAGACTCCTTGTCAATATGGGTTGTGCAATCTCCAACCGAAGCCACTGCAACCCGTTCAATGGACTTCCAACTGTTTCCGGTTTTCTGACGTGCTCAATCTTCCAGCAAGCTACGCAACATCCACGCATTCTTTTCATGCACGTCGAGGCGCTGCGTCAGCACGTCGGTCGTCGGCTGGTCGTTCGCGGCATCGACCAGCGGCAACAATTGGCGAGCGGTGCGCGCCGTCGCTTCCTGCGCGGCGACCAGATGGCGGATCATGTCCGTCGCCCTGGGCACGCCTTCGACTTCCTTGATGGTAGCCAGCTTGACAAATTCCTTGTAAGTGCCGGGCGCCGGATGGCCCAGCGCGCGGATGCGTTCCGCGATGATATCGAGCGCATTCCACTGCTCGGTGTATTGAACCATGAACATCTGGTGCAGGGTGTTGAACTGCGGCCCGGTGACGTTCCAGTGAAAGTTGTGCGTCATCAGGTAGAGGGTGTAGCTGTCGGCGAGCAGCGCGGACAGTCCTTTGGCGATCTTTTCGCGGTCTTTGTCACCGATGCCGATGTTGATCGAAGCGGATTTGCCTTTCTTTGCGTTCATGGTCGATTCTCCTTGTTAAAAAATGATTAGCCGAAAACAGTTTAGCCCAGCGTGGTATCCAGCACCATCATCAGGGCGAAGCCGGCAACCAGGCCCAGCGTGGCAGGGGTCTGGTGGCCATACCGGTGGGTTTCGGGAATTACCTCGTGCGAGACAACGAAGATCATCGCTCCGGCCGCGAGTCCCAAGCCGATGGGGTAAGCCACGGCGAGGCCGCTTGCCAGGCCGACCCCGATCAGCGAGCCGAGCGGCTCGAGCAGTCCGGTGCCGACAGCAACCAGCACGGACCTTATTGGCGAAAAACCAGCCCCGCGCAACGCCAGCGCCACCGCAAGGCCCTCGGGAATATCCTGGAGAGCGATGGCCGTCGTCAGCGGCAGGCCCACCGCCATGTCGGCCTGCGAGAAGCTCACGCCGATGGCCATACCTTCCGGCAGGTTGTGCAGCGCGATCGCGAAGACGAACAGCCAGATGCGGCTGAAACGCTCGTAGCCGGGGCCGTAGGGGCCGATCTTTTCATGCTCGTGCGGCGTAAATTCGTCCAGTCCGAGCATCAGCAGCACGCCCAGCCCCATGCCCAGTACCACTGCGGCGGCACCCGACGGCTTCCCGCCGAGTATCTCCGCACCCGCCTCCAGGCCCGGCAGCAGCAGGGAAAAGGCGCTTGCGGCCAGCATCATGCCGGCCGCCATCCCGAGCAGGCTGTCTTCGACGCGCTGCGGGATGCTACGCAGCGCCAGTGCCGGCAGCGCGCCCAGAGCGGTTGTTGTAAAACCGGCCGCTCCGCCGAGCATCGCATAGCCCAGCCCCAGTGCCGCTTCGCCCGCCAGCGTCTGCACCAGGCTCTGCGCCAGCAGCGCCAGCACGCCCAGCAGGGCCAAGCCCAAACCCAGCGCCGCCAAAGTGTGACGCCGCGCATGGTTGCGCAGCAGCGCCAGCCAGCCGGGTTTGGATGCAGCGAGTTCAATTGCCATTTCCTGATCCCCTCTCCTATTCAGCCTGCTTCGCTCATGGGAATGACCAGTGTAACATCGACGCCCTTGCCGCAAGCGGGTTCGGGAGGGGAATTACCTCGCGGTCGAAGTGCGCAAGCCCCCTGAGGGACCAGAACTCCTGCAGCGGCTGCGGGCTGCAGAGCGCAGTCGCCGTCAGATCTTGCCGACGAGATCCGGCGACGGCGCCAGCGTTGCATCGCCTTCCTTCCACTTGGCAGGACAGACTTCGCCCGGGTGGGAAGCCACATACTGGGCAGCCTTTACCTTGCGCAGCAACTCGGAAGCGTCACGGCCGATGCCGCCGGCGTTGATTTCGACGATCTGTATCCTGCCGTTGGGATCGACGACGAAAGTGCCGCGTTCGGCCAGGCCGGCTTCTTCAATCATCACGCCGAAGTTGCGGGTGATCGCGCCGGTAGGGTCGCCTATCATCGGGAACTTGATCCTGGCTATGGTTTTCGATGTGTCGTGCCAGGCCATATGGGTGAAATGGGTGTCGGTCGACACTGCGTAGATCTCGACGCCCAGCTTCTGGAACTTGGCGTAAAAATCGGCCATGTCGCCCAGTTCGGTCGGGCAGACGAAGGTGAAATCGGCCGGGTAGAAGAATACGATCGACCACTTGCCCTTGAGGTTGGCCTCGGTGACGTCGACAAATTGGCCGGCGTGGAAAGCGGTGGCCTTGAAAGGTTTAACTTCGGTGTTGATGATTGATTGCATGGCATTTTCCTTTGCTGATGAGAGTTGTTTGTCAATCGACATGGGCATCTTAGGGATGGGAGCTTGATTAAGCCAATGAATTGTTTGTATACTTGCGATAGCTATTTACTATTTATTCAGGTGCCTGTTTTTTTCCTTTACCATGACGCTTACCGAACTCCGCTACATTGTCGCCCTCGCGCACGAGCAGCATTTCGGGCGCGCCGCCGAGGCCTGCTTCGTGGCTCAGCCGACGCTGTCGGTTGCAGTGAAAAAACTCGAAGATGAACTCGGTGTGACCCTGTTCGAACGCTCATCGCAGGAGGTGCGCGCAACGCCGATTGGTGAACAGGTGGTCGCGCAGGCAGAAAAGGTGCTGGCCGAAGTGGCGCGGCTCGCCGAAATGGCGGGCGGAGGCCGGGATCCGCTGATCGGTCCGTTACGCATTGGCGTCATTCCGACTATCGGGCCGTGGTTGCTGCCGCAACTGGTTCCCTTGCTGAAAAAACGGGCGCCCGAAATGCCGCTGTTGCTGGTAGAAACGTTTACGCAGGTATTGCTGGCCCGCCTGAAAGCCGGTGAACTGGATGTCGCCATCCTGGCATTGCCAATTGAAGAGACCAGCCTGTTGGCGCAGGCTGTGTATGACGAGGAATTTCGCGTCCTCATGCCCGCGGGCCATCCCTGGGTGTCGCGCAAGAAGATCAATCCAGCGGATCTGAATACGGAGCCCCTGCTGATGCTCGGTACCGGCAACTGTTTTCGCGATCAGGTGCTTGATCTGTGCGCGGCGGCAACGAACAAGCGGGGCGAATCGCCGCACGTGATCGAGGGCAGTTCGCTGGAAACCATCCGGTACATGGTCGCTTCCGGCGTCGGCATCACGGTCATGCCTGCTTCCGCAGTGGATAGCATTGCTCCGGACGATCCGTTGCTTTGCGTTCGCCGTTTTGCCAACCCGCAGCCGATTCGCCGCGTCGGGATGGTCTGGCGCACGACTTTTCCGCGCCACCGTGCGCTTGATGTCGTGCGTGGCGCGATGCTTGACTGCCATCTGCCCGGCACCAGGCCTGTCACACGGGGCACTGCATGATTCCCCGCACCGCGGCGGAGGTGCCGTGGTTTGTTGTCTTCACGCATTGCGGAGTCTCGCAGGCTTGGCATAGAATCTGCCCGGTGATAAACAATTGGCCGTATTTCGCACGACATCTCCGGCCCGGTTGTGTTGCAGGGTATTCCGGTCTATAACGTGGCAGCGTGTCATCCATACAGGAGCGCTTCATGGCGGCAGATAGCGATTTACATACGGCCGATCTGGATACGATTCTGGATCGCTACGCCCGCAATCCGAACGCCTTGCTGCAGGTGTTGCGCGAGGTGCAGGAACTGCACGGTTACATTCGTCCGGCCGCGATCAGTCACATCGGCGTAATGCTCGGCGTTCCGCGCGCCAGGGTTGAAGGCGTTGCCGGTTTCTATTCCTTCCTGCATTTGCAGCCGCATGGCGAATATCGCGTGCTGTTTTCCGACAACATCACCGACCGGATGCAGGGCAGCCAGGCGCTGATGGAACAGATGTGCCAGCAGTTGTGGCTGCAACCGGGCAAGGTCTCGGAAGACGGGCTGGTCAGCATCAACACCACATCCTGCACCGGCATGTGCGACCAGGGGCCGGCGATGCTGGTCAACGGCCGCGCCATTACGCGCCTGACCCACCAGCGCGTGCAGGAGATCGGCAGCCTGATCCGCAACCGCACGCCGCTTTCGGACTGGCCTGAGGACTTCTTCCGCGTGGAAGACAACATCCGCCGCAAGGGGCCGCTGCTTGACAATGCCATTGCTCCCGGCGATGTGTTGCGTGCCGCTCTCTCCCTGTCCGTTCGTCCTGAGCTTGTCGAAGGGCATCGTGGTCCGACAAGCTCACCACGAACGGAGGTTGGCGCAGGTATCGTCGATGCGATCAAGGCCTCCGGCTTGCGCGGTCGCGGCGGCGCGGGCTTTCCCACCGGGATGAAATGGGAGGCGTGCCGCAACGCTGCGGGCGAGGCGCGCCATGTGGTGTGCAACGCCGACGAGGGCGAGCCCGGCACCTTCAAGGATCGCGTGCTGCTGACTTCCTGCGCTGACCTTCTGTTCGAAGGCATGACGCTGTGCGCGCTGGCCACCGGCGCGCGGCACGGCTATCTCTACCTGCGCGGCGAATATCGCTACCTGCTCGAGCGCCTGGAAAGCGCCTTGCAGCGCCGGCGCAACACGAACCTGCTGGGCAAGAATATTCTCGGCCAGCCCGGTTTTGATTTCGACATCGTTATCCACATCGGCGCGGGCGCCTACATCTGCGGCGAGGAATCGGCGCTGATCGAATCGCTCGAGGGCAAGCGCGGCGTGCCGCGCAACCGCCCGCCGTTCCCGGTGACGCACGGCTACCTGCAGCAGCCGACCGCAGTGGATAATGTCGAGACCTTTTGCAGCGCCGCGCTGGCGATGCAGATGGGCGCAGAGAAATATCGCGCGATCGGCACGCCAAAATCTTCCGGCAGCAAACTGATCTCGGTATCCGGCGACTGCCCGCGCCCCGGCATTTACGAATATCCGTTCGGCGTGTCGGTGCGCCAGGTACTGCAGGACTGCGGCGCGGTGAATACGCGCGCGGTGCAGGTCAGCGGCCCTTCCGGCGCGTGCGTCGCGGAGAGCGAATTCGACCGCAAACTGGGCTTCGAGGATTTGCCCACCGCCGGCGCGTTCATGGTGTTCGACGACAGCCGCGACCTGTTCGAGGTCGCGCGCAACTTCGTGCATTTCTTCGCGCACGAGAGCTGCGGCTTCTGCACGCCGTGCCGCGTCGGCACCGCCCTGCTGAAGAAGACCATGGACAAGATCGCCGCCGGGCTCGGCACGCAGTATGACCTGGCCGAGATCGAGCATCTCGATCACGTGTTGCAGACCAGTTCCCACTGCGGGCTGGGGCGCACCGCCTGCAACCCCGTGCTGCACACGCTCAAGCATTTCCGCCCGGCTTACGAGAACCGGCTGAAATCACTGGTGTTCTCACCGGCCTTCGATCTCGACGGCGCACTGGCGCGGGCACGCCAGATGACCGGACGCGACGATGCCGGCGCACACCTGAAAGCGGAGGGCGCATGAATCGGAATTACATTAAGCCGTTCGCCCTGAGCCTGTCGAAGGGCCATTCATGGTTCGACAAGCTCACCACGAACGGCCTTTACGGAAGCAGCGTGGAATGAACGATACTTTCCAACTCGATGGTGCAGCCGTTCCCTTCGCACCCGGCCAGACTGTGATGCAGGCGGCGCTGTCCGCCGGGCATTACATCCCGCACTTGTGCTATCACCCGGAATTCAAGCCGCACGGCAGTTGCAAACTGTGCACGGTCAAAATCGGCGGGCGGACGATGGCATCCTGCACCATGCCCGCCGAGGCCGGCCTCAATGTGGAATGCAACATCGAGGAATTGAACAGCCTGCGCCGTACGCTGGTGCAGATGCTGTTCGTCGAGGGCAACCACTTCTGTCCATCCTGCGAGGCCAGCGGCAACTGCCAGCTCCAGGCCACCGCCTACGAACTGCAGGTGATGACGCCGCGCTTCAATGAATTCTATCCGGACCGCCCGCTGGACGGCTCGCATCCGGATATCCTGCTCGATTTCAACCGCTGCATCCTGTGCGAGTTGTGCGTGCGAGCCTCCGGCGAGGTGGATGGCAAGAATGTGTTCGGACTGTCCGGGCGCGGCATCACCAAACACCTCATCGTCAATGCCGAATCGGGCCTGCTGAAAGACACCGACATCGCGCTGACCGACAAGGCGATGCAGGTTTGCCCGGTTGGTGTGATCCTGAAAAAGGGCAAGGGCTTCAGCGTGCCGATCGGCGAGCGCCGCTATGACCAGCGCCCGGTCAGCGCGCAGGCGCTGGACGATGCGCCGCGCCAGGCCGATGCTAGCGGCAGTTGCGCCGCCTGCGAGGGGACGTCATGAGCAGCATTAACAGTTTCCGTTCGCCCTGAGCCAAGTAAGCCCCGCATACGCGAGGCAAGGCGTGAGCAGGAAACAGTATGCGGTGCGAGGAGTTTTCGCTTTGGCTA
>Ga0155952_1088_pt1 | contig 25596 bp, 21 predicted proteins | sample RifCSPlowO2_02_FD_107606 | JGI IMG/M metagenome (GOLD analysis project Ga0155952, IMG submission 107606) | Gallionellales bacterium RIFCSPLOWO2_02_FULL_57_47
GTCCCTCGAGGCTTGTCCGACGCCTGCCCGGAGCGTTCTGTTGCATCCTGATCAGCCTGCGGTTGAGGGCAGGCATCCGACAACCCTTAACATTAACTGCACTTGATGAACAACCGGTTTGTATCGGCCAGGCATCCTTTCTTGGCCATCAACGCCATACGGAAACCCAGACAATACGAGAACGGCTGCGTACCTTCTCAGGTTGCCGTTGGATGGGTCATTTCCACTGCTTGTACCCACAGGTCGAATTCGGCTTCCGTGACATAGCCCAGCGCCAGCGCCGCCTGCTTCAGCGTGCTGCCGTCGCGCTGTGCTCGCTTGGCGATTTCGGCGGCGCGGTCGTAGCCGATATGCGGGGTCAGCGCGGTCACCAGCATCAGCGAGCGTTCCATCTGCTCCGCGATGCGCTCGCGGTTGGCCTCGATGCCGCGCACGCAATATTCCTCGAAACTCGCCATACCGTCGGCCAGCAGGCGCACGCTTTGCAGGAAGTTGTGCGCGATCAGCGGCCGGAACACGTTCAGTTCGAAATTGCCGGAGGCGCCGCCGAAGTTGATCGCGACATCGTTGCCGAATACCTGGCAGCACAGCATGGTCAGCGCTTCGCACTGGGTCGGGTTCACCTTGCCCGGCATGATCGAGCTGCCCGGCTCGTTTTCCGGGATGCTGATCTCGCCCAGTCCGGAGCGCGGGCCGGAAGCCAGCCAGCGCACGTCGTTGGCGATCTTCATCAGCGCGGCGGCCAGCGTCTTGAGCGCGCCGTGCGCCGCGATCAGTTCATCGTTCGCGGCCAGCGCGGCAAACTTGTTGGCGGCGCTCCCAAACGGCAGGCCGGTACTGCGCGCCAACCCGGCGGCAACGCGCGCGCCGAATTCGGCATGGGTGTTCAGCCCGGTACCGACGGCAGTGCCGCCGACGGCCAACTGATGCAACGGCGGCAGCGTGGCGAGGATCGCCGCTTCCGCGTGTTGCAGTTGTGCGACGTAACCGGAGAATTCCTGCCCCAATGTCAGAGGGATGGCGTCCTGCAAATGGGTGCGCCCAATTTTGACGATGCCGCCGAATGCTGCGGATTTTTTCTCCAGCGTCGCGCGCAGGGTGCGCAGCGACGGCAGCAATTGTTGTGCGATGGCGGCGGCCGCCGCGACATGCATCGCGGTGGGGAAGATGTCGTTGGACGACTGGCCGAGATTGACCTCGTCATTCGGATGCACCAGCCGGCTCGCGCCACGCGCGCCGCCGAGCAGTTCCGAAGCGCGGTTGGCGAGCACCTCGTTCATGTTCATGTTGCTCTGCGTGCCCGAGCCGGTCTGCCATACCGACAGCACGAACTCCTGGTCATGCTGGCCGGCCAGCACCTCGTCCGCCGCCTGCACGATGGCGGTGGCCTTTTCCTCGCTCAGCAATCCCAGGTCACGGTTGACCAGCGCCGCGGCGCGCTTCACCGCCGCCAGCGCAAGGATGAGCTCCCGCGGCATCTGCTCGGTCGAGATATGGAAGTACTGCAAGGAACGTTGCGTCTGCGCGCCCCACAGGCGTTCTGCCGGGACTTCGATAGGGCCGAAGGAGTCGCGTTCTGTTCTGCTGGTCATGGTGTTTTCCTCCCTGTGAAAAAGTCCCCCTCTCGCAGGCGGGTAAATTAACGTAAAACTACGCAAGTTGTAACCCGAAACCCCCTCCAGCTCCCCCTTGTCAGGGGGAGAGCCAAACCACCTCCCCTGACAAGGGGAGGCCGGGAGGGGTTCGGGGTGAGAAGTTTTAAGTATGAATCACACTTGCATGATCATGCAAACCCGAGTCGGAGACATGGCGGACATAGCCCTGCATCTTCACGAAAAAGGGTTCCTTTTTTGAATCACGTGGGGTGGCAGCGAAGCCAGTTGCCGCTGCGTATGCTCGTAGCCGATGGCAATGATTTCCTCGGCGCGGTCGAATTCCAGAAAACGAATGTGTCCCAGCGGCGGCTGGATGACCACCTCCGGCCGGTCCAGGCGCAGACGGGTCTGGGTGATGTGCGTTTCCATGATATTGATCGAGGCCAGCAGCACTTCGAAGATGCTGGGCAGCGGCTCCTGGGAAATCCATTTTCTGAATTGCGCCGAGGCGGGATTATCCCCGGCGAGCAGTTTCTGCCTGATGTCCTTCATCGACAGGCGATAGTCGCCCACCCAGCGCGAGAACATGCCGGGTGGGCTGTCTTCCGTGCTGCGTGTTTTTTCCGTGGACCGCAGCGGTTTCATGTTCTTGCCGGCGATAATCTCGTGGTTGAGGTCGACCGCGATCACGATGTCGGCACCCATGGCGCGGGCCGCGCTCACCGGAACCGGGTTGGTGATGCCGCCGTCCACCAGGATGCGCCCGTTGCTGCGCACCGGTGTGAAGATGCCGGGCACCGAAAGGCTGGCGCGCACCGCCTCGATCACGTCGCCGCGGCGGATGATGACCTCCTCGCCGCTGACGATGTCCGTCGCCACGGCTGCAAAGGGTATCGGCAGCGCTTCAATGGTGTCGGCATGGACATGTGCGCGCACCAGTTCGCTGACCCTGGCGCCGTCGAGCAGGCCGGACTTGGGCAGCACGACGTCGAAGAAGGAAGCTGTTTTTTTCCAGTCGAAGGCACGAAAGGTGGTTTCCAGTTCGTCCAGCTTGCCGGCGGCATAGATCGCCCCGATGAGCGCACCCATGCTGGTGCCGGCAATGAATTCCACCTCGATGCCGGCGTCCTCGATGGCGCGGATCACGCCCAGGTGCGCGAGTCCGCGCGCCGAGCCGCTGCCCAGGGCCAGGCCGACTTTGGGGCGGCGATTGCTGTCGATAGTCTTCTTCGTCATCGCAGTTTTTCCGTTTCTGCCTTTCACCAGTGTCCGCTTTACCAATCGGTTATTGCGCTACCAGCTCGCGCAGCACATACGGCAAGATCCCGCCGTGCCGGTAGTAGTCCACCTCGATCGGCGTGTCGATGCGCAGCAGCAGCGGGACTTGTTGCGTGCTGCCGTCCTTGCGTTTGATGGTGAGCGTCACGTCCTGTTGCGGTTTAAGATTCTCATCGATGCCGATGATGTCGAAAGTTTCCTCGCCGGTCAGATGCAGCGCGGCGACGTTGGTGTCGCCCTTGAACTGCAACGGCAGCACGCCCATGCCGACCAGGTTGCTGCGGTGGATGCGCTCGTAGGATTTCGCGATGACCGCCTTCACGCCGAGCAGTTGCGTGCCTTTCGCCGCCCAGTCGCGGCTGGAGCCGGTGCCGTATTCTTCTCCGGCGAAAATCACTGTCGGTGTGCCGTCGGCGATGTACTTCATCGCCGCATCGTAGATCGCCATCTGCTCGCCGTGGTACAGCGTGTAGCCGCCCTCGACACGGCTGCCGTCGGCCTTGGCGGGCAGCATCAGGTTCTTGATGCGCACGTTGGCGAAGGTGCCGCGCATCATCACCTCGTGGTTGCCGCGCCGTGCGCCGTAGCTGTTGAAATCCTTCACCGCCACGCCATGGTTTTGCAGATATTTGCCTGCGGGGGTGGTCGCCTTGAAGCTGCCCGCCGGGCTGATGTGGTCGGTGGTGACCGAATCGCCGAATATCGCCAGCGGCCTGGCGTTGCAGATAAGGGTTTGAGGCTCGCGCAGCGAGTCGTTTGCCCCCTCGCCCGCTTGCGGGAGAGGGTTGGGGAGAGGGAAATTCTCGAAGAACGGCGGGCGCGCGATGTAGGTGGAATCGTCCCACCGGTACAGGTTGCCGGTGGGGGCGGAAATCGCGTTCCACAGAGGCAGGTCGCGGGTGAGGTCGCTGTACAGCCTGCGGTAGGTTGCCGGATCGGCGGCATATTTCATCATCGTCTGCACTTCAGCACTCGAAGGCCAGATATCTTTCAGATAGACCGGTTGGCCGTTCTTGCCGGTGCCAAGCGGCTCGCTGTCCAGGTTGATATTGACCTTGCCCGCAATGGCATAAGCCACCACCAGCGGCGGCGAGGCCAGGAAGTTGGCCTTGATGCTGGCGTGGATGCGCGCCTCGAAGTTGCGGTTGCCGGACAGCACCGCCGCCGCGATCAGGTCGTTGGCGACAATGGCCTCCTCGATCCTGGCGTCCAGCGGGCCGGAATTGCCGATGCAGGTGGTGCAGCCGTAGGCCGACAGGCTGAAGCCGAGTTGCGCCAACGGCTCCAGCAAGCCGGCGTTTTTCAGGTATTCGGTCACGACGCGCGAACCGGGCGCCAGCGATGTCTTGATGTGCGGCTGGACGCGCAGGCCTTTTTCGACCGCCTTCTTCGCCAGCAATCCCGCCGCGAGCAGCACGCTCGGGTTGGAGGTGTTGGTGCAGGAGGTGATCGCGGCGATCAGCACATCGCCGTGGCCGATCTGCACCTCAGCCGACATTTCTTCCGCAGTCTCGCAGCGCATGGCGGGGTTGGGATGATCGTCGAGCATTTCCAGTTCGCTGCCGCTGCGTGTCTTGCCCGCATCCTGCTGGCCGCCGCCGGAAATCGGGACGCACACAAACTTGCTGCGATCCGGCAGGGTGGTCGTATAGCGCTTACCCAGTTCGGCAGCGGGTTTATTGAAACCGTTTTCTGCGGTTGGTTTGCTGAACAGGATATTGAAAGTTTCCTTCATTTTAGACAACGCGACGCGGTCCTGCGGGCGCTTCGGCCCGGCCAGCGACGGCTCGATGCTGTGCAAATCCAGCTCCACCACGCTGCTGTAATCGATGCTGCCCGCCTGCGGGATAGCGTACAGATTCTGCGCCTTGAAATAGGCTTGAAAGGCGTCCACTTCCTCATCGCTGCGCCCGGTGCTGCGCAGGTAGTCTACCGTTATGTCGTCCACCGGAAAAAAACCCATGGTCGCACCGTATTCCGGCGCCATGTTGGCGAGGGTAGCGCGATCCGGCACAGAGAGCGCCGCCGTGCCTGCGCCGAAGAACTCGACGAACTTGCCGACCACCTTGTGTTTGCGCAACAGCTCGGTGACGGTCAGCACCAGGTCGGTCGCGGTGACGCCCTCGCGCAGCTTGCCCTTGAGATGCACGCCAGCCACGTCCGGCGTGAGGAAGTACACCGGCTGGCCGAGCATCCCGGCTTCCGCCTCGATGCCGCCCACGCCCCAGCCGACCACGCCGATGCCATTGATCATCGTGGTGTGGCTGTCGGTGCCGACGAGCGTGTCGGGGTAATACACGCCGTCCTTGTGTTGCACGCCGCGCGCCAGATATTCGAGATTGACCTGGTGCACGATGCCGATGCCGGGAGGCACGACCTTGAAGGTATCGAATGCCTGCATGCCCCACTTCATGAATTTGTAGCGCTCGGTGTTGCGCTCGAATTCCATTTCCATGTTGAGTTGCAGCGCATCCGGGCGGTTGTAGTAATCCACCTGCACCGAGTGGTCCACAACCAGGTTCACCGGCACCAGCGGCTCGATGATCTTCGGGTCCTTGCCCAGTCTGGCGGCGGCATCGCGCATAGCGGCGAGGTCGGCGAGCAGCGGCACGCCGGTGAAATCCTGCAGCACGATGCGCGCCACCACGAACGGGATTTCTTCGGTGCGCGGCGCGTTCGGCTGCCAGTTGGCGAGCTGGCGCACGTGCGCCTCAGTGATCTTCTTGCCGTCGCAGTTGCGCAGCACCGCTTCCAGCACGATGCGGATCGAAACCGGCAGGCGGGAGATTTTGCCAAGCCCGGCGGCTTCCAGCGCGGGCAGCGAATACAGCGTGCCCTGCTTGCCGTTGGCGAGTTTGAATGACTGGCGGGTGTTGAACAGGTTATGTGTCATGGCGGATACTCCGAGTTCGCTGGACAAAATGCAGGGGTGATTATATGAGTTTGCGTGCCAGTCTTGAAATTTGATTTGAAGGTGTCGGACGAACCCCCGTCCTGCCGAAAAAGCGGGTTACGCCATTTGAACTATTGACTGTAAAGTGCAGTGGCATGATAAAGTGGCAACGCTTGTGCAGGATGCTGTGGCGCCCTGTATAGGTGAGTGATTGGGGGTGGGTATGCCGCCATAACAATTAATGGCCTGATCTGGCTGGCTGAGCAGGTTTCCGGCATTAACCAAACATAATTATGAATAAGGACTATGAAAAAAATGAATAAAAAATATCTGATTGCCGCCATTCTGGCGACTGCAGTATCTTCGAACGCATTTGCCGAGGAAAAGAAAAATGAAATAAGCGCATTTGTTTATGCCAACAAACAGATTGATCCAGCCGGTCAAGACCCTATGGTTACCGTGTATGCGAGCTATGGCAGATTCCTTACGGAGCGGATTGGGATCACAGGGTCTGTCAATGTGACGAAGGCGGGCGGTTTTACCCTGGGCGGCGTAGGTGTCGGCGGGAAATATTATTTCAAGGTAGGGCAAAAGGGTGATTTCGTTCCTTTTGTGGTTGCGGAGCTTCAGTTTGGCTTAGGTGGCGACGATACTACTGATATTTATTACACTAATCTTGCAGCCGGGGGCGGAGCCTCTCTGTTCATTACTGAAACTGCGTCCATTGATGGACGTCTCGTTTATCAGGTGGGATCTCAATCTGTGACTACATACACCGGGTTTGGTAGCTATGACTCAACCGCCTCTACGTCAGCGGTTTTGCTTACGCTAGGCCTTACACAACGTTTCTAATTTTCAGGTGTCAAGCTGCGTCGCTGAGATTAAAGAGCCGCCGTTCAGGCGGTTCTTTTTATGGTGCAGCTCAACCAACGCGAGGATGGGTTTGTGATGAATATTCGTGCCTTAGTGGCGGGGATTTGTTTGCTGGGTTCGTGTGGATATCCTTTATCCGGCCTCGCCCAGTGTTCCGGAGGAGGGGCCAGGCCCGCATGGGTGGACAGCCCGGAGTCGGTTACCGATGAGTACTTCTTTGCCGCGGGTGTGTCGGATGACACCAAAGCGCCCCTGGCGGATCGAATCTCATCCGCCAAGCAAAATGCCTTGAAGAATATTTCCGAAGTGATTGAGGTTTCCGTCAAAAACTCTTTGATACTGGAGCAATCGCGCCAGGAGAAGTCCGGAAAGGCCATCAACGAATCGAACCTGCTTTCCATCACCCAGACATCCACCAGCGCCTCACTAAAGAATGTCGAGGTCATCGACACCTGGGAAGACCCGAAGACCTGCGCTATCTGGCTGCGCGCGAAAGTATCGAAACAGCAAGTCGAACAGGGCAAGCGCGCGGGACTGGCGAAGACTTTGTTCGGCGTCTTGAATGACCAATTGGCTGTGGCGCAAAATGATGCCGCTTCGCTGGACACCCGCTTATCCGCCGTGGATGCGGCATTGGATGTGTTGCCGCGCATCGCGCTGGAGCTCATTCCCGAAGCCAGCTCCGCAGCTTACTACAGCCAGCTTTTGCAGCGCATTCAACAAAAGTTGGGGCTGTCACGCAATGAACTCGATCAGGCGAAAAAAACGCTGGGCGATGCCGACTCGCTGATCAACCAGGCCGCCACGCAGACCGATGAGAGCGCCAAGTCGAAATTGCTTGGTTCCGCTGCAAGCAGCTACAGGGCTTTGCTGGCGAAGCACAGCAATGGCTTGCCGCCGCTGTTTGGTACGGGCGATATTCTGTTCAAACTGGCCGAGGTCGAGGAGATCAGGGGAAATTCCTGCGGAGCCAAGAGCTATTATCAGCAGTCAGCCGATGCTGGGCACCTCAATGACCGGCAATCCATCGCGAAAAAACGCGGCGATGCGCTCGCCTGCTCGGCTGAGGATATGGAAAGAGCCTTGTGGCGGCAGCATTTCGAAGGACGGGCCACAGTGATCGTGTGTTATTACCACGCCAATGCGGATCAGGGTGTCTGGCACAAGGCCTGTGATGATTTGAACAACATTATCAGGCCGCTGGGGGCTGATACCACCATCAGGACGCAAAAACTATCTCCAGCGCAGCTGAAAGAACTTCAAGAGGGTGGGGTACCCGAGAATCTGGTTGAAAAGGGGAAATTATTGCTGGGTGTATTTGCGTCAGGGAAAATGAACAATCGCATCGACAAGGAGTCGCCCGGAAAAGATCGTGAGTTCCAGTTTGAGGGGGGAATGGCTACTTTCCTGGTTGAAGATGGCAAGACACTGTTTTCTGATCGCTTCCAGGGCAAGACAGGATGGAATCCGGTTTCACCGCAGATGGTCATGGACGTTTTGGCCATCAACGTCGTCAAGCGCTGGCGGGAAAAATTCTCCCGATTCCTCCGGCATGTGACGGACTGAGGAATACTTAATCAAACTATCGATATAATTCCAATTCGCAATAGAAACAGGAATGACGGGTGCGTAGAGCGCACCCTTGTAGGATCGAAGTTAATGAAATGTTGTCAAGCGTACGCAGGGCGGGCCACACCCGCCGTAATCCACCGGATGCCTGGCAGCCATGGCGTTGGTGTGACCCGACCTGCGCTTGCTTCATAAAGCACATTATTGGAGCTGAATATGAATCAACCTGAACGTGCGCTTAAATTGATTGTTCCGTATCTATTCATTGCGCTTGTTTTATTTTCCAGTGAACTGATGGCTGCACCGAAAAGTGTGGCTGTGGTTGTGTATCCGCAGTCTGCCATTGCCAAACAGTATGCGCGTATCGCCCAGGCACGCATGGAGCAGGTATTGACTGATAACGGCATCACGGTGCTCGATCAGAAAAAGGCTGAGGAATTGAAGAAGGGTTGGAAAAAACTGGAGGATCCCGGTGCATTAATCACCGCGGAAGAGTTTGTGAAGAGCGCCGGCAAGTATGATATTGACGGCGTTTACCGTGTCTACATGGACGCCGCTTTGACAAATGGACTGGCGGGGATTTTTACCGCAACGTCTCTGGCGGACATTCGTTTTATTGGCGAAGATGCCCAGATACGTTCTTCTGCATCGCCCGCAATGGGGGTAAAGGGAATGCCGCCTTCTGATGGTTTAACCGAAAGTGCGGCGATCAGCAATGCAATACAACGGGCAATTGACGCTACTATTCAACCTATGGGCATTAAAGTGCTGGATTTCACCAATCCGCGATTGTTCAATGTGACTCTCAAGCCGGTGTCAACTTCCGAATCCCCGGTTCCGGAAAAACGCCCACCGCCATTGTCTGATTCAGACCCGATCATTAAACTGGCCAATCTGAAGGACAGTTTTGCGTTAAGCGAAGTGGTTACCTGTGCCAATAAGTCGCCAGACGACAAGATGGTTGTGATTGGCGGATATTTGCGCAAGACACAGGGCGGGCGTCTGTATGGTTCGATGATTCATGTGCTGGACAGGGAAGCGAATAAGGAAGTCATCACTTTTGAAACGGCGCCGGTTGAAACAAGAAAGGCAGAAGAAAAAGGGGGAGCCAAAATACTGGACTGCATGTTCATATCGAATTGGCGCTACCTGGCGGCAGTCACGAATAGCAAGCTGTTCTTGTGGGACATAGAACGCGGTGCTGTCATGAATGCCCTGTTCTTTGATGAGGCAGTTGATGAAGCCAGGCTCGAATATGGAAAATCTGGCGATATGGACTTGCTGGCAGTTGCAAGCAATAACGGTAGAAAAGTTTTTCAGATTTCTCGGGAATAGGAAGCTCGGTGCTGGATATGGGCATGTGTGCATATAAAAATATTGAAGATCACAGGGGGAGGGCAGGATGCGTTTAATTCAATGGGGCATGACCCTGATCGTTTGCATTGCCGGAATTGCTTCGTCTGGCAATAGTCTCGCCGCAGAGTCAATCGAGGTCGTAAGAGCAAATGGCAGCGTCGCAATCAAGCAGGACGGCAAACACAAAGACCAGCCTGTGGCCTCCAAAAGCATTCTCCCCGCGAGACATGTTCTGGTCACCGGGCCAGATGGACGAGCAGTCGTTAAAATTGGCGAAGCCGGTTACATTGTGGTCGAGAAAAACAGCACGATCGAAATAAGCCGCGAGAAAGACCATGCGCAATTTCTGCGTCAGGTCACCGGGATGATTTATTACGCGGTGAATTTCGTACGGGGATCTCAGCAGCCTATGGAAATCCGCACAGCGACGGCGACCATAGGCGTACGCGGCACCCGCTTTCTGGTAGCGGATTTGCCGGAGCGCAAGGAAATCGGTGTGCGCAAGGGGCTGGTCAGCGTAACCAGCCCTGGGGAGGCTTTCGAAATACACAAAAAGGCGCAAGAAGACGAATTCGAGGCGTACAAACGAGAAGCACAGGAAGCCATCGCCGAAGAAAAGCGTAAATTTTCGGAATACAAGGCTGATACCGAGCGCGAGTTCATCGAATACAAACGCGAATTCGGCCTGGGGGCGAACCGGATGGCTACATTCGACGGAAACCGCGTAGAAGAACGCCCGTTAAGCGACGAGTCCAAAAAGGACATGGAAACCCTCGAAGCCTACGGGAAGGAGTGGATCGCAGAGGTGCGCGACTAGATTTTTTGTTGACGATACTCTGTTTGGATGATGCCGAAGCCATTCATGCCAGAGCATAATTGGCTTTGGGTTGCTTCTTGAAGTCAGTTTATGCTAGCCTGACCGTAGGTCAAAAACTGGTTTTATTTGATTTCATGCTAATCGTGATTGTCTAAGAGCTTTATTGTGTTTGTTTTTATTTTTAACTAAAGGGATGGGGGTTTTTATGCGTAAATTTACTTATGTGCTGCTTTCCGCTGTTACTTTGCTTGGCTTCACGGGCTGCTCGAGTGCGCCTGCCAAGTTGGCGCCGGTTGCGGAATGCACGTTTCCGAATTCCGACAAACCAGCGCCAATCTGGGTTTGTGATGGGCCTGTCGAAGGTATGGCTGTGGGCGCGGTAGGTGCAGCCGCCAAGTCAGATGCCGGTATCGCATTCATGAAGCAGATGGCCGCAACCGATGCGCGCGTGCAGCTTGCTCAGAACATGAAAGTGCAAGTGCAGAACATGATCAAGCAATATGTAGAGACCACAGGCGCGGCGAGCAAGGAGACGGTTGACCGGGTAAACACATCGGTTACCAAGCAGATTACCGATCAGTCGCTGTCGGGCACCAAGATATTCAGGAGCATCACCGGACCGGATGGGACGCTGTATGTGCTCGTTGGTCTGGACGAAGCCGCAACACAGAAGCTGACAGAGGCTGCGGTCAAGACCAGCATGGGAAGCGATCAGGCTGCCTGGCAGCAGTTCCGGGCTCAAAAGGGCCAGGATGAACTGGCGTCAGAGATAGCGAAGCAGAAGGTTGATTTTGAGAAACAGAAAAACTGAGCTGAACCTTGTATGTGGCCGCGCTGACGCGTGGCCTTTTGCCCATGCCCGATATCGGGCATGGGATTTGCTGGATAAGTAACTAATGAGATCTTTATTCGAAACGCACATGTTTTTTCGATGTACCTTGCTAATCCTGGCTGCTCTGGCGTTTTCGTCCGGTCATGCTTTTGCCGGCCCGATTGTGATTGCGTTCGAGGAGCTTCGCGACTTGAAAGACCAGCGCAATCAATTGTCAGCGCAAATCAAGAGATTGGACAATATCAGCAAGCAAGTCGCCGCGGCCCAGGCCGAAAAAAGTGCCGCAAAGACCTCAATCAGGCGGCAAGAGGCGGAAAGCAATGAAGCGCGGATCAAGCTCGAAAAGCTGCAGAATTTCGACCGGGATAATCCGGGTGAAATTTCGCCCAAGCAATTGAACGCAGCCGTGGACCGGAACAAGCTGGCATTCAGTGCGCTGAAACTGGCAAAAGAAAACCTCGTCAGCGCCGACTCGAGAATCAATACGCTTGGCAGCGAAGCGAGTACTCAATATGCCGAGTTCCTGAGGATGCAAAAATCCTTTGAAAGAGATGTGAATCGCGTGGTTGATGTCCATGTGGATGAGCAAATTCGTATTCTGCAAGTAGCCAAAGAGGTGGAAGTCACCGAGCGTGTGGCTTGCGGTGACGATTCCATTCCGGTGTGCAAGGAGCGCTCCAAGAAAGCGGCTGAGCTGAAGGCGACAGAACGTGGTTCGGTGGTGTTTATTAATTCGTTCACGGAAGTCAAGAACTTCAAGCTCAGCAAAGAAGAATTGCGCAGCGAGGTGCAGGCCACGCTTACCAACAAGGTGTTCTCCAACCAGCATTTTGTAGGCGACTCCGAGTACGAAACCACTATCAGGGCCAGTGTGGTGCCGGCAATCAGCCCCGCACTGCGCAACCAGATGGCTGGAGCCATACGGTCAGAGGTTTACGGCATTGTTGGAGGCAGAGTCGACTACTCGCAGGTGCAGAATCCGTCGCAGCTTGTCAGCAGCGCCCAGGCAGATGCTGAAGACTTCGAGGAAGTTCCTCCTGCGGCGAAACCAGCCAAGGGCAAAAAGAAGGATATAGAACCGCAGCAGGAAGTGCCGGCTGTGCAGGAAGAACCACCACCACCGCCGCCGCAGCGAGCCCCGCGTAGGCTGGAGAAGCCGACGTTTACTTTCTGACATTTTATTGAGAATGTATGCATTTTTGTGTCGTGGCAATTAGATGTCGATATGTCTTTTTTGAATACTTAGGAGAAAACAAAATGAAAAAATTACTTTTAATATCAGGTGTGTGTGCCGCGGCCGTATTTGCCTCCCAGGCAGCCCAGGCTGAAGTAAAAATACGCGCCGGTGCCGCCAGCAGCACATACAAGTTAGGGGGCGATTACACTGCGGCAAAATCTGACTATACCCCGGTGTCGGTCGGCCTGACCTTTGCGGCGGACAACGGTATGTATGTTGATTTGGCGTATTCGGACGGCACGGGCAAACACGACGGTTGGGCAATTGCGAGTGCACCGACAACAATATGTGGAGGTACGAATTGCGGGAACGTCTCATCGCGTGAAGAGGATTTCAAACGTACGGACGTGGCGCTGATCGTAGGTGCCAGCAGGCTCAATCCCGACAATGGCATCGCGGGTACCTTTTACGTGGGTCTAAAAGCCGGCAATACCACGCTGGGCGCGAAAAATACTGGTCTGCCCTGGACTGAGGAAACCTTTGATACCGCAGGGCTGGTGTTCGGCGGCGGGATGAGTTTTCCGATTGCGTCAGGCAGGGCTGGCTCTGTCGGCGTGAACGCCGGGTTGGGCCTGATGGGCGCAAAGTGGAAGGACAATACCGGTTTCGACATAAAAGCCAAGACCGCGGTGGGCTTCAGTTTTGGGGCGAACTACACCTATCCGATCACTTCCAATTTCGGCGTGACCGTGGACTACAAAGGCAACGCGTACAGTTACGAATTTGACAATTCTGGCACGCCTTTCAAGGTGAATGAAACGATCAGCGCCCTCGGCGCTACGTTATATGCGAAGTTTTAATGCCTGACATCGGCTCATGTCGCGAATAGCTTTTGTTTTTGTGATCGCGGCCCTGCTGTTGCCAGGCTGCGCAAGTACCAGCCAGAAGTCAGGTGGCCCGAACGTCGGCTCCGGGTCACCTGCCTGGATACTCAACCCTGACAAACCCGGCTATCAGGGAGTCGTGGGCTCGGCTCCGAAGCAGGATTGGGGCGGCCGTGAGGCCCAGTACCGCGTCGCATTGATGAAGGCGCGCCAGGAACTGGCACAGATGGTGCGCGTGCAGGTGGAATCCACCACCCGGTCCCGGGTTGAAGACCGTGCCGGCAAGGTCAGCCGCGATGCAGATATCGAGACCAGGTTGCAGAGCAGCGTAAGCCTTAGCCTCGACCAGGCGCGCGTCATCGAAGAGTGGGTTGACCCACAGAGCGGCGAGCTCTATCTATGGCTGGTGACCCCAAAATAGCGCAGCTCTCTGGAGCGATTTGTCACAACCTGGGCAGCCGAGCTGCCCATTTTTTTTCGCTCTGTCAATCAATCCATTTTTCCATCAGCCAGTGCAATATTGCAGGGTGCCATCCATGCACCAAGAGCAATGGTGCATGGATGGCACCCTGCGATATTATTGTCGTTTCAAAAGACAAATGAAATTAAACCAAGGTGCTGGCTAATCGTGGCGGATGGTATGATTCGCGACTCATATTCGGTTTGATTCAAAATATTTGTATGGTGATGGTGATGGTGAACAGATGAAAAGCAGTGATATCCGCCAGAAATTTCTGGATTACTTCGCCTCAAAAGGCCATACCGTGGTGCCGTCCAGTTCGCTGGTGCCGCACGAGGATCCGACACTGTTGTTCACCAACGCGGGGATGAACCAGTTCAAGGATGTGTTTCTCGGCTTCGACAAGCGCCCTTATACACGCGCCGCGTCGTCGCAGAAATGTGTGCGCGCCGGCGGCAAGCACAACGACCTGGAGAACGTCGGCTATACAGCGCGCCACCACACCTTCTTCGAGATGCTGGGCAACTTCAGTTTCGGCGATTACTTCAAGCGCGATGCGATCAACTATGCGTGGGAACTGCTGACTGAGGTCTATAAATTGCCCAGCGAAAAACTCTGGGTGACGGTGTATGCCGAGGACGACGAGGCCTATGACATCTGGGTGAAAGAGATCGGCGTGCCAGCCGGGCGGGTGATCCGCATCGGCGACAACAAGGGTGCGCGCTACGCCTCGGACAACTTCTGGATGATGGGCGACACCGGCCCGTGCGGCCCGTGCACGGAAATATTTTACGACCACGGCGCGGATATCTGGGGTGGCCCGCCCGGTTCGCCCGATGAAAATGGCGACCGCTACATCGAAATCTGGAACAACGTGTTCATGCAGTTCAACCGCGACGAGCACGGCGTGATGCACCCTCTGCCCAGACCCTCGGTTGATACCGGCATGGGGCTGGAGCGCATCTCGGCAGTGTTGCAGCAGGTGCATTCCAATTACGAGATCGACCTGTTCCAGAATCTCATTTGCGCGGCGGCACGCGAAACCAGAAGCAATGACCTCACCAGTAATTCACTGAAGGTGCTGGCCGACCACATCCGCGCCTGCTCGTTCCTGATTGCCGACGGCGTGATTCCCGGCAACGAGGGGCGCGGTTACGTGTTGCGCCGCATCATCCGCCGCGCGATCCGCCACGGCTACAAGCTTGGCACGCGTGCGGCGTTTTTCCATAAGATGGTTCCCGATCTGGTAACCGAAATGGGTGTGGCATTTCCCGAACTTGCTGCGGCGCAGGGGCGCGTCATGGAGATACTCAGGCAGGAAGAGGAGCGTTTCTTTGCCACCATCGAACATGGCATGGCGATTTTGGAGGCTGATCTGGCAGAGATGGCAAAGGCAGACGGCAAGATATTCAACGGTGAGACTGCGTTCAAGCTGCACGACACCTATGGCTTTCCGCTCGACCTGACGCAGGACGTGTGCCGCGAACATGGCGTTGCGGTTGACGTTGCGGCTTTCGACAAGGCGATGGCGCAGCAGAAGGAGCAGGCGCGCGCGGCGGGCAAGTTCAAGATGGCGGCGAACCTCGAATACGAAGGCCCGGCAACGATCTTCCACGGCTACGACCTGCTGGAAAGCAAGGGTAATGTGCTGGCCTTGTACAAGGACGGCGTGCCGGTGAATACGCTGAACGAGGGCGAGACCGGCGTGGCGGTGCTGGACGACACGCCGTTCTATGCCGAGTCCGGCGGGCAGGTAGGCGACTGCGGCGAGCTGCGCAGCGTACACGGCATCTTCGCGGTGGAGGATACGCAGAAGATCCAGGCAACGGTATTCGGCCATCACGGCGTGGTGAAGACCGGCAGGCTGACCGTCGGCAACGGCGTCACTGCCCGGGTGGATGTCGCGGCGCGCAACCATACGGTACGCAACCACTCGGCGACCCACCTGATGCACAAGGCGTTAAGGGAAGTGCTCGGCAGCCATGTGCAGCAGAAAGGCTCGCAGGTGGATGCGGGCAAGACGCGCTTCGACTTTGCGCATACCCAGCCGCTGAGCGATTCGGAAATTCGCAGGGTGGAAAGCATCGTGAATGCCGAGATACTCGCCAACGCCGAGTGCCGGGCGCGAGTGATGTCCATCGAGGATGCGCAGAAGACCGGCGCGATGATGCTGTTCGGCGAGAAGTACGGCGACGAGGTGCGCGTGCTGGACATCGGCTCGTCGCGCGAGCTGTGCGGCGGCACCCATGTGAAACGCACCGGCGACATCGGATTGTTCAAGATACTTGCCGAGAGCGGCGTGGCGGCGGGGGTGCGGCGCGTGGAAGCGGTAACCGGGGAAGGCGCGCTGGCGCTGGTGCAGCAGCAGGAGATGCAATTGCGGCAAGTGGCGGATGCGGTTAAGGCACAACCGCAGGAAGCGGCGTCGCGCGTCGCGCAAATCCTCGACAACGTGAAGAATCTGGAAAAAGAACTGGCGCAGTTGAAATCGAAACTGGCCAGTGCGCAAGGCGATGATCTCATTGACCAGGCGGAGGAGATCAACGGCGTCAAGGTGCTGGCCGCGCTGCTGGATGGCGCGGATGTCCAGGCGCTGCGTGAAACGCTCGACAAGCTGAAAGACAAACTCAAATCTGCCGCCATTGTGCTGGCGGCGATAGACGGTGATAAGATAAACTTGGTTGCCGGTGTGACTTCTGACCTTGTTGCGAAAATCAAGGCCGGTGAACTGGTGAATATGGTTGCGCAGCAGGTCGGCGGCAAAGGCGGGGGGAGGCCGGACATGGCGATGGCCGGCGGCACGCAACCCGAACACCTGGCTGCGGCACTGGCCTCGGTTTCAAATTGGGTGAGGGCAAAGTTATGAGTTTGGCGAGTCCGGCCTTGCAAGCTGTTGGCTCCGGCATCACGCGGCTTTGCCGCATGAGCCTGCACCGCAACGCTGTTGTCCCGCACCAGAGCGGCTGCGCCGCCACCGTGTCGCAGCAGCACCGGACATGGCGATGGCAGGCGGCACACAACCCGAGCACCTGCCCGCAGCATTGCGATCGGTTACAGATTGGCTAAGGGCTCGCACATGAGGGACGATACAAGTGAGCACAGAAGGTTATAGCGTGTTGCTGGTCGAGGACGATTTGCCGGCAACGGATTTGGCTCACCGCGCTGCGGTTGATTGTTGCCTGGAGATCAATTTGACCGTGGTGGGGAGCGGCGATGCCGTGCTGGACTGGATGAGCGACAGCATCGCAAAAAATAAGCAAATGCCGCATATTATCCTGATGGATATGAAGCTGCCGAAACTGGATGGCTTGGCGGTGTTGCGCAAGCTGCGCATGCATGCCGCCATGCACGATATTCCGATCGTTGTGTTCTCCACAGAATACACTCAGGATGACGTGTTGATGAGTTATCAGGCTGGAGCGAATAGTTTTGTGGCCAAGCCGGCTGACCATGCTCAGTTCAGTGAGCTATTCCGCGAGCAACTGGCATACTGGACGTCTTCGCACCAGCGCAAAATACCTGTCGCCGGGATAGGTGATGCTGCGGGACTGATTTGATCGATACCGGCCTTTGAATTGCCGGCCTCCCTCGCTTGTTGCTCAGGCTGCTGTTATCCGCATCAGAACGGCAGCTGCAAATGAGGTGCGGACTGCTGGAATAGTCTGCGGAAATCGTTCTGGATGCGATGCAATGCGTCCTCAGTATCTGCCTCAAAGCGCAACACGATCACCGGCGTGGTGTTGCTGGGGCGCGCCAGTCCAAATCCGTCGGCATACTCCACGCGCAGCCCGTCCAGCGTGATGATCTCTTGCGCATCGGCAAATTTCGCGGTGCGTTGCAGTTGAGCCAGCAGCGTGTGGTTCTCGCCCTCGGCGGTATTGATGTGCAGTTCCGGTGTGCAGACCGCGTCCGGCAATGCGTTCAGCGTGGCACTCGAATCCTTCACTTTGCTCAATATTTCCAGCAGGCGCGCTCCGCTGTACAGCCCGTCGTCAAAGCCATACCAGCGTTCCTTGAAGAACATATGGCCGCTCATCTCTCCGGCCAGCAGCGCGCCGGTTTCGCGCATCTTGGCCTTGACCAGCGAGTGCCCGGTCTTCCATAGCGTCGGTTTGCCGCCGTGTGATCGTATCCAACCGAACAGGTTGCGTGTGGACTTGACGTCAAAAATGATCTCCGCACCGGGATTGCGGCTCAACACATCGGCAGCGAACAACATCAATTGACGATCCGGATAAATGATCCTGCCTTCTTTGGTGACCACACCGAGACGGTCGCCATCGCCGTCGAACGCCAAACCCAATTCGCTGTCGTTGTCGCGCAGCGCGTTGATCAGGTCTTGCAGGTTTTCAGGTTGGGATGGGTCGGGATGGTGGTTGGGGAAATGCCCGTCAACTTCGCAATACATTTCCTGCACGGTACAGCCGAGCTGGCGATACAGGTTCGCGACGTAAGCACCTGCGACGCCATTGCCGCAATCTACCGTGATGTGCATCGGTCTGGCCAGCCTGATATCCGAGACGATGCGTGCGATGTACTCCGCGCTGATGTCGCGCTGCTCATAACTGCCGGCTCCATGTGCCAGGTTGTCTTGTTCGATGCGCTGGCGTAATTCCTGAATCGCATTGCCTGACAAGGTTTCGCCGGCCAGCACCATTTTCAGTCCGTTGTAGTCCGGCGGGTTGTGGCTGCCGGTCAGCATCACCGCGCAGTTGGTTTGCAACTGATAAGCGGCAAAATACACCATCGGCGTCGCAACGAGTCCCACGTCGATCACGTTGATGCCGCTTTTCTGGATACCGCGCGCCAGGGCGGCGATCAGTTCCGGGCCGGACAATCTGCCATCGCGGCCAATCGCAATCGTGCGCTGTCTGCGTGCCGCCGCTTCCGAGCCGAGAGCATGGCCGATGGCCTCCACCACTTCGGCGGTCAGCGTCCTGCCGACGATGCCGCGGATGTCATAGGCTTTGAATATTTCTTTGGGCAGGTTTTTCAGCATGGTTCGCTTTGTCCTTAAAGGAGAGTGGTTAATCTATTCCAGACCATGTCCGGGGTCAGTTGCATCATGCAGTTGAAATGCCCGAGCGGGCATTCGCGCTTGAAGCACGGGCTGCATTCGATGTCGAGCTTGATGACCTGTGCCTGCGCGGACAGCGGCGGGGTGAATTGCGGACTGCTGGAACCGAACAGTGCCAGCATCGGCCGGTCCAGCGCGGCGGCCAGGTGCATCAGGCCGGAGTCGTTGCTGATGACCAGCCGCGCGCACGCCAGCAGCGCGAGGGCATCGCCCAGATCGGTGCTGCCGCACAGGTTGATGCATTGGCCTTCGGCGAGCTGGTTGATCTCTTCAGCGGCATGCCTATCCTTGCCGGAACCGATCAGCCATACCGCATAGCCGTGTTGCCGCAGGCGTTGGGCGATGTTCGCATAGTAGGCCGACGGCCAGCGCTTGGCGGGGCCGTACTCTGCGCCCGGACAGAATACCGCGACGGGTTGGTCCAGCGTCAGGCGGGTGCCCGGACATAAGTTTTTCGTATTCAGCTTGTGCAGGGTCGCGTCGCGTTGCGTCTCGCCAATCACCAGTTTTGGATTCGCCAGGGGGCGGGGAATTTCGCCTTGCTCATCCTCGGCGAGTTGCGCGAAACGTTCCACCATCAGCGGCAGGACGGTTGTGTCGAGCTTGCGCATATCGTTGAGCAGGATATGGCGTGCTTCGCCGGTAAAGCCGGTGCGCAACGGGATGTGCGCAAAAAACGGCACAAGCGCGGACTTCCAGGAATTGGGCAGCACGATGGCCTGGTCGTAGCGCGCGGCGCGCAGTTGTTTGCCGAGCCGGTAGCGCGCCGCAAGTTGCAGCGCGCCGTGCGAAAACGGGTTGATGATGACTTCATTTACCTCCGGCATGGCGTGCAACAGCGCGGCAGTCCACGGTGGGGCGAACACGTCAATGCGGCAATCGGGGTGGCGTTGCCTGAGGCGCATCAGCATCGGCTGCATCAGCATGCAGTCGCCTACCCAGCTGGGACCGATGACAAGGATTTTGGTCACGGAATCAGGTTGCAGGTTGGGAGGAGCGCAACGATACCCAACGGTACGGTTAGCGCTGTAGGGTGCGTTTCACGCACCATGGTGCGTGAAACGCACCCTACGTGAAGCGGGGCGAGCATTGAGTTAGTGATGCGCCTTGGGCAATTCACCCTTGAATTTGTACAAGGTGCCGCAGTATGGGCAACGCGCTTCGCCGCCGTGATTAAGAGGAATCACCACTTTCGGGTGTGCATTCCACAAGCTCATGTTCGGCATCGGGCAGGTCAACGGCAAGTCGTGCGACGTCACTTCGACATAACGCTGGGTGATATTTTCGTTGCTCACGGTATACCTCCTTTAAACGTAGTCCAGCCAGGCGGTGTGTTGCGGATGCTTGCCCGCCACGCAATCAAAGAAAGCCTGTTGCAGCCTGGTGGTAATCGGGCCGCGCGAACCGCTGCCGATCGTGCGGTGATCGAGTTCGCGAATCGGGGTTACCTCGGCAGCCGTGCCGGTGAAAAAGGCCTCGTCGGCGCAATAAATTTCGTCGCGGGTGATGCGTTTTTCGATCACTTCGATGCCCATTTCCTTTGCAAGCGTGATGACTGAATCGCGCGTGATGCCTTCCAGGCAGGAGGTCAGGTCAGGCGTATACAATTTGCCTTTTTTGACGATGAAAATATTTTCACCCGCGCCTTCCGCAACATAGCCGTCCACATCCAGCAACAGTGCTTCATCGTAGTTGTCGTTGGCGGCTTCATGATGTGCCAGTATCGAGTTGGTGTAAGTCGTCACCGACTTGGCGCGGCACATGTTCGCATTGACGTGATGGCGGGTAAAGCTGGAGGTCTTGACGCGGATACCCTTTTGCATGCCGTCGTCACCCAGATACGCGCCCCATGACCAGGCGGCGATGGCGACATGGGTGGACAGCGTTGTCGCGGCAATGCCCATCGCTTCCGATCCGTAAAACACGATCGGGCGGATGTAGCAGGATTCCAGCTTGTTGGCGCGCACCACTTCGCGTTGTGCTTCCAGGATGGTCGCCTTGTCCCACGGCATCTTCATCTGGAAGATATGCGCGGAATTGAACAACCGGTCGGTGTGTTCCTGCAAACGGAAGATGGCCGTGCCATTGTTGGCTTTGTAAGCGCGCACGCCTTCAAACACACCCATGCCGTAATGCAGCGTATGGGTCAGCACGTGGGTAGTGGCATCGCGCCATGGCACGAGCTTGCCGTCATACCAGATAAAACCGTCGCGGTCGGACATCGACATAATGGGGGTTCCTTTGAGGGTGATTAATTGCAAAGCGCGGATTCTAGCTTTTTCCGGTCGAATTATGAAGAAGCAGCATTAAATTTCTGGCTGATTCGACTTTTTTATTTATGGTTAATTCAGGTATGATGTTAATTCGAGCTGGGATTATAGTTAAAAAGTTAATTCTTAACGGGACTTGTTGAAAATTACAAAAAATGACAAAACTTTCTGCTATCTCCGAAGTAACGACTTTCACGCAAGAAGATAAGTTGCGCAAGGATTTGTTGATCTTTGCCTGCGCCTTCATGAATCTGGCAGTAGTGCTGTGGCTGGCGCTTTACTGGTTTATGGGATTGCATTTTCCGGCCAATATCCCCTTGCTCTACCAGCTGGTTTCGGTTGCATCGCTGGTGCACTTTCTGAAAACCAAAAAGTTCGCAGTATTCCGCTTTATCCAATTTAGTCTATTCCTGTTTACCCCTTTTATCATGCAATGGAGCATCGGCAACGCGGTCACTTCCAGCGGCGTGATGCTCTGGGCGCTGCTCGCGCCGATAGGCGCGCTGGTGGTTTCAGGCTGGCGCGATTCCATCCCCTGGTTTATCGCCTACATCGTGATGACAGTGATATCCGGACTCTTCGATTATTATCTTGCTTCTGGAAGTGAAGCAGGAATGTCGATGAAGACCATCGGTGTCTTCTTTGCGCTCAATTTTGCGACCATGTCTTCCATCGTATATTTTCTGGTGCGTCACTTCGTTCTGGAGATGGACAAGATCAAGAACCAGCTCGATCAGCAGCATCAACTGTTGGCTGAAGAGCAAAAGAAATCCGAGCGCGTGCTGCTTAACGTGTTGCCAAGCAGCATCGCGCAACGGCTGAAAAATCATGCTGGCTTGATCGCGGATGGACATGCTGATGTGACGGTGATGTTTGCTGACCTGGTGAACTTCACACAGCTGACCGAGTCACTTTCCCCGGAGCAGATGGTAAGTTTGCTGAATACTATTTTCTCGAGTTTTGATGAATTATGTGAAAAATATGGCGTGGAAAAGATCAAGACGATAGGCGATGCCTATATGGTGGTGGGGGGGTTAAATCGCGAGAAAGCCAATTACACCAAAGATGTTGCAGACCTGGCTTTGGAAATGCGCCAATTTGTCAACGATCATCCGGATCTGTCCAGATACAGGTTGGGCATACACACCGGTATCGCCACCGGGCCGGTGGTTGCCGGCGTGATTGGAACCAAACGTTTCATCTACGATTTGTGGGGTGATACGGTTAACGTTGCCAGCCGGTTAACCGATGAGGCGGTGCAGGATGCGATCCAGGTGGACAGGACGACCTACAACCGGATTCGGCATGACTATGTCTTTGAGCCGCCCGCCACTGTACACGTCAAAGGTAAAGGCGAGATGATCATGTACCGCCTCACATCGCCGCTGGCTGATGATATGCATCCATTCGGCTCCATAACAAGCTCCCGTGCTGCTCACATCTGAGCGTTTCATAGCCGCGTCCCGCCGATGATTTTCTGCGCGGCGGTTTCGCTTCGCCGTATGGTGAAAGCGAACAAAATCTGCGCTCTTTCAGCCGAATTCCGGTTCCGGCCAACCTGAAGGTTATCCTGCACTGAAACTTCGTTTGGCGGGTATCTGTTACATCACATGCCTGCATGACTCTTTCCGCTTCGATTCTTCAACTCAGGCAGGCTGCCAGGCAGCTTCCTTAAGCACTTCCATTAAGCCACGGTACAACTGGCTGGGCGAGACGGGCTTGTGCAGTAGCGGTATGCCGCTGGCCTGCGCCTCGCGCAGACGCTCTGGCGCCGTGTCGCCGGTAATCAGCAGGGCAGGCAGAGTATTTTCGAGCAGCGCGCGCACGGCAGCAATGGCTTCAGCCCCGGTGCGCTGCTCGCGCAGGCGGTAATCGCTGACGATCACGTCAGGAGGATGAGCGCGCGCCATTGCCAGTGCCTCTTCAATGGATTCAACCGCCTCGCATTCACAGCCCCAATTGCGCAGCAGATGGAGCATGGCCGCGCGCACGGCTTCATCGTCGTCAATAACCAGTATGCGTGCTTTGAGTGTTCCTGTACCGCCGCGAGCCAGGACAGTTTCCTTGACAGGCAGGGCCGCAACAGCGATTGGCAATGCCAGACGGAAAACGCTGCCACGCAGCGCTGTGGAAACCAATGACAAGCCATGATTCAGCGTGCGAGCCAGCCCGTCTGAAATCGCCAGTCCCAGACCCAGTCCCTTGCGAGTATCCCGTTCAGGATTACCCAGTTGGTGGAATTCATGAAACACTTCCTGCTGGTGTGCCGGCTCGATGCCGATGCCGGTGTCCCATACCTCCAGCACTGCCTGATTGCCGCGCCGCCGGCACGCCACCAGCACTCCGCCGTGTTCGGTGTAGCGAATCGCATTTGATACCAGGTTGCGCAGGATTAACTCAACCAATACCGGGTCGGACTGCACCGCCAGATGGGTCTCCCGGGAGCGGTACACCAGACCCTTTGCATCGGCCTGCGACGCGAACTCGTTTTCTATCTTGTTGAACAAAGGCTGCACCAAGAACGATTGAATTTGCGGCTTGACTACGCCTGCCTCGATGCGTGAAAAATCGAGCAGCGTATTGAGCATCTCCCCGGAAGCTTCCGAAGCGGCACGTGCGCAGGAAAGCAGCTCGTGCTGGTATGCGGTTAGCTCAGTTCGCGAGAGCACATCCAGAAACAAGCCTTGGGCGTGAATCGGCTGGCGCAAATCATGGCTGGCTGCAGCAAGAAATCTGGATTTGGCGGTATTGGCACGCTCAGATTCGCGCTGAGCTGCCTCGGCGACATGCTGGGCTTCTATCGCCTGGGCAGTGCGTTCGTCTACCAGATACTGCAGGTTGGCGCTTTCCTGTTGCAGCTTTGCCGTCATCTGGTTGATGCCGTGCGCCAGGATGTCCAGTTCGGCTACGCGGCTGGACTCCGCAACGCGTGTTTCAAGGTTGCCTTGTCCTATTTTTTGCACGGCATTACTCAGCAAACTGACCGGGTAAGTGATCTGGTGCGTGGTACGGTGAACCGCATAAAGGATCAATACCAGAAAGATCGCTGTTGCGGTAATCGTAGACCAAAACATCTTCGACTTGAGTTGCTCTGTACGTGCCAAGCTCATTTCGATAATTACCGTACCCGCTTTCCTGGCAGGCAACATAGTTTCGTATTCATCCATTAATGTTTCATCCAGCAATACTTTTTCCGGAACGATATGCTGGTATATCAATAGGCTTTCATCGCTGTTATGGATAGTGGCGGAAGAATTATCAGGTTCCCTGATTTGCCCCGCTTGCGTTTGGTTGACCTGATGGGCAAGCTTACTCACAGTTTGGTTTGGGTGGTTTGATGACGCCAGCGGTATATCGGCCAGCGCATTTTTTGCCGCACCGGAAAATTTTCCTGCCTCGAACAACTTATTTGATGCTGCATTCAAAATCATCAACCCGCGCACATCCGGTTGCTGGAGGACCACCTTGGCAGTTTCCTGCATGAACGGTTGATTATTGGAAATTACACCGTATTCGCTGCTGGAACTGAACTGGCTCGCGATGAGTTTTCCCCGCTCGATCAGACTTTGATCAAGTTCGGCAAAATGGTTGCGAAGAAAAAAGAATTCCATACAGATTGCCAGAACAATCAACGGAAAGAGCGTTATCCATAAAACATATTGGCGTATGCTATATCGCTTCATGGAATTTCATGCTTAGCGCATCTCAGCCAATCAAACCACGGCTGCGCGCCGCAAATATTGCCTCGGAGCGGCTCGTTACCTGCAGAAAACCGAATATTCCCTGCACGTGCACCCGCACGGTATTTTCCGAGAGCATCAGCCGCCTCGCGATCAGTTTATTTGTCAGGCCCTGGCACAGCAGATCGAGCACCTCGCACTGGCGCGGTGTCAGGCGCAGCAGCGGTGCATCACCCCCTGCCAGTGATGCAGTAAACTGCCCGCGCAAAGTAAGGTTTATAGCCGCAACGATTTTGTCTGCGGCATCCGCCTTTGAAACGAAGCCTGCGGCGCCCCGTTCAAGCGCCAGACCCACGGTTTCCGGATCGTTCTGTGAAGACAGCATCAGCACAGGCACCAGCGGCCATTTTTTTCTTAACGGCGTAATACCTTCCACCCCGTTCAGGCCTGGTAACCTGATGTCCAGCACGATTACATCCAGCATATCCGCCGTGCCGCGCATCGCCTCGTCTATCGAACCGGCCTCAAAAATCTTTGCGTTCGGCATGCTTGCGTTGAGTGCCGCGCGCAGTCCGGAGCGGTACAGGTCATGGTCGTCAATTATCAGGATGCGCGTGTCTGTCATGCCGTATATTAAATACGTTTGGCGCAGGCTGCGCAAGCATTTGCGCTCATCCAGTCCAGATGGGCTATGGGGAGCCTTATCCCGAACCGATGCAACAGCAAGCGTAGGGCGGTTTAACCAGCGGCTTGCAGGCGTTAACCAATGACTTGGTTGGCGTAGTAAGTGTAGGGCGGGTCACCCCCGCCGCCTCAGTTTTGAATTGGCGGGTGT
>Ga0155952_1077_pt2 | contig 23970 bp, 27 predicted proteins | sample RifCSPlowO2_02_FD_107606 | JGI IMG/M metagenome (GOLD analysis project Ga0155952, IMG submission 107606) | Gallionellales bacterium RIFCSPLOWO2_02_FULL_57_47
TATTTCACTCTTGATGTGGAAACGTAATTAGACTGCGCATGCTTTGCTCTGCAAAATTTGCCACGCAACGCGTATGGCAGCAAAGAACTTTTGCACCTTCGGCGATGGCTGGCTCGCTCGATGTCAGCTCAATATCATCGGACATGATGATCGCCTGTTAAGCAGTGCGCATATCCAAAGGGTGAAACAGGAATGTCCAGTCCACACATCCGATGCAGGATTGCTTGACAAGCCGCATACACACTCGTACCTTGGCAACTGGTTGATCGATCTTTTCCATTGTGAAAGGAAATATCATGTCCAGACAAATCTATGTGAATCTTCCGGTTAAAGACCTGAACAAATCGGTCGCATTCTTTACTAAACTCGGTTTCGAATTCAATCCCCAATTCACCGATGAGAATGCCACTTGCATGATCGTGGCCGATGATATTTTCGTCATGCTGCTGGTGGAGAAATTCTTCCAGAGCTTTACCGCCAAGTCGATTTGCGATGCCACGAAAAGTGCGGAAGTGATGATGGCCTTGTCCTGCGCTAACCGCGCCGAAGTGGATGAACTGGTACGCAGTGCGCTCGCGGCTGGCGGCACCACACCCAGGCCACCACAGGATCTCGGCTTTATGTACGGGCACGATTTTGAGGATTTGGATGGCCATATCTGGTCACCGTTCTATATGGAACCGGGTGGAGTACCCCAAGAAGCAAAAGCATGAAGCCGCGCATCACCGTCATCACCCTCGGCGTGGATGATCTCGAAAGGGCACTCGCGTTTTACCGGGATGGCCTGGGTTTGCCGACACAGGGGATTTTCGGCACCCCGACCGGCATCTGTGGGAAGTTGTGTGGAATCCGCAGTTCGACATTCAGGAGTAAATAAAATGCAAAAAATCACCCCGTTTCTGTGGTTCGATAACCAGGCCGAAGAGGCGATGAATTTCTATGTCTCGGTATTCAGGAATTCAAAAGTATTGAGCGTGCAACGTTATGGGCAGGAAGCAGCCGAGGTTTCCGGGAGGCCTAAGGGATCGGTCATGACGGCGAGCTTCCTGCTCGACGGCCAGGAGTTCGTGGCATTGAACGGCGGGCCGGTATACAGGATTTCTCCCGCCATCTCATTCGTCGTGAACTGTGAGACCCAGGAAGAAGTCGATGAGTATTGGAAAAGGCTTACCGAAGGCGGAGAGGAAGTTCAATGCGGCTGGCTGACTGATAAATTCGGCGTGTCCTGGCAGATCGTCCCCACTCAACTGGACAAGTTGTTGAGTGACCCAGACCCGGTGAAATCGGGAAGAGTGATGCAGGCAATGCTGCAAATGAAGAAGATCGACATCGCAGGTTTGAAGAGGGCTTACGAACAGCAACCGTAGATACTGTTACCCCCGCACCGGTTCGAAGATCACGTCCAGATTCAGGTCGTCGCAGTAATCGAGGAAATTGCCGCGCAGGGTGGGGATATGAGTGCCAGCCGGGATGCCCACCGTCATGGTGACGGAGAACATGGGCGTGCCGGTGTGCGGTGCCGGATAGGTATCGGTCTGCAGTTCTTCGATGTTGATGCCGTTGCGGGAGAAGAAAGCGGACAGACTGTGCACGATGCCGGGATGATCCATGGCCACCACTTCCACGTTGTAAGGAGCCGCCGGTGTCCGTCCCCGTTTATGGGTTCGATTATGGATGATGGTCAGGCCAAGCTTGCCGCCCAGCGCATCCATCTGCCCTTCGAGTTTGGACAGTGCATTCCACGGCCCGGAGATCAGCATGATGAGGGCGAACTGCCCACCCAGTACCGCCATGCGGCTTTCCTCAATATTGCATCCGCTCTCGCTGATCTTGCTGGAAAGCTGGTCGACAAGACCGACTTTGTCTTCACCCGAAGCGGTGATCATCAGGTATTCGTTTTGGGTATCTGTATTCATGGTTCGTTGAAGTTTAGAGGTTGTGTCAGATTGCAGTTCGGTTCACCGGCATTGTAATGGAAACGGGATCGTATGGCGGAAAAGCGAAGCCCCTTTCGCCAAATGTTCAACCTCCAAGATACGCCCGCCGCACCGCATCGCTGCCCAGCAGTTCGCTTGCCGCTCCCGATAGCGTGATCGCGCCGCTTTCCATCACATATCCGCGCTGTGCGGCTTGCAGCGCGAGCTTGGCGTTTTGTTCGACCAGCAGGATGCTCATGCCTTGCGCGGCGATATCGCGGATGGTCTCGAATATTTTTTGCACCATCAGCGGCGCGAGGCCCATGCTGGGTTCGTCGAGCATCAGCAGGCGCGGGCGGCTCATCAAGGCGCGCGCCATCGCGACCATTTGCTGTTCGCCGCCGGAGAGCGTTCCGGCAAGCTGGTTTTTGCGTTCGGCGAGTCGCGGGAAGAGTTCGTACATGCGCGCAAGGTCTGATGCAATTTCGCTATTGTCGCTGCGGCTGTAGGCGCCCATTTGCAGATTTTCTGTCACTGTCATGCGCGCGAATACGCCGCGACCTTCCGGCACGAGGGCGATGCCCATGGCGGCGCGCTGGTGTGCTGCAACATCCTTCAGGCTCTTTCCGTCGTAGTGGATTTGCCCGCCGGACGGATGCAGCAGGCCCGCAAGGGTCTTGAGTGTGGTGGTTTTGCCCGCGCCGTTGCTGCCGATCAGCGCGACCAGTTCGCCGGGGGCGATGTGCAGGGCTATACCTTTGACGGCCTGGATGCCGCCGTAGGCGACTTTCAGGTCGCGAGCATCGAGCAATGGGCTGGCGGAATCTGAGAATTTCTTACCCCCACCCCAGCCCTCCCCCTGGGAAGGGGAGGGAGCGGAGTTTTTCAAGTTAGTCATCACCACCCCCGAGATAGGCGGCGATCACGGCGGGGTCCTTGCGCACCTCTTCCGGCACGCCTTCGGCGATCTTCCTGCCGTAATCGAGCACCGCGACGCGGTCGCACAGTCCCATGATGAGTTTCACGTCGTGCTCGATCAGCAGCACGGTGATACCGCTGGCGCGGATGGTTTGCAGCAGCGTTTTCAGGCTTGCGGTTTCGGTGGCGTTCATGCCCGCGGCGGGTTCGTCGAGCGCCAGCAGCAGCGGATCGGTGGCCAGTGCGCGGGCGATTTCCAGGCGGCGCTGTTCGCCGTAGGAAAGGTGCTTGGCGAGGGTCTGCGCGGGCTTTTCGATCCCGGCATAACGCAGCAGTTCGCGCGCGCGTTCGGTGATGGCGCGCTCTTCATTGCGCGTTGCGCGGTCGCGCAGCAATGCGCCGAGCACACCGGCACGGGTGCGCACATGGCGGCCGATCATCACGTTTTCCAGCGCGGTGAGGTTGGCGAACAGGCGGATGTTCTGGAAGGTGCGTGCAATACCGGCCTTGGCCAGGACATGCGGCTTGCAGACCTGGTAACTCTTGCCGTCAAAGTGAAATTCGCCTGCGCTCGGTTGGTACAGGCCGGTGATGACGTTGAACAGCGTGGTCTTGCCCGCACCGTTCGGGCCGATCAGGCCATAGATCTCGCCGCGCCGGATGTGCAGCGACACATCGCTCAGCGCGCTCAATCCGCCGAATTGTTTGCCGATCGAGGAGAGTTGCAGCAGGGGAGTGGCGTTATTCATTTCAAAGGCAAGAATAAACCGTAGGTCGGGCTGCGCCTGACAACTTAAAAAATCGGCGGGTGAAACCCGCCCTACAAAAAATCACTTGAGCCTGAGCGGTGTTAGAGAATTCCTTTGTCATACCGTTTCCACAATCTCGTCAGTATCCAGCTCGCGGCGGCGCACACGCGACGGCAGCAGCCCGGCGGGGCGATATAGCATCATCACGATCAATGCGCCTCCGAACAGCAGCATGCGCAGGCTCTCGGGGTCGACGATGGTCTTGCCGAACAGCGCCTGTTGCAGCGGCACGACGCCGTGGCGCAGCACTTCAGGCAGCACGGCCAACAGCACGCCGCCGAGTATCACGCCGGCGATGTTGCCCATGCCGCCCAGCACCACCATGCACAACACCATGATGGATTCCATCAGGCTGAAGCTTTCCGGGCTGACGAAACCCTGGAACCCGGCGAACAGCGCTCCGGACGCTCCGCCGAACATCGCGCCCATCGCGAACGCCAGCAGTTTGAGATTGCGCGTGTTGATGCCCATCGCCGAGGCGGCGATCTCGTCCTCGCGTATTGCCATCCATGCCCGCCCGATGCGCGATCTTTCCAGCCGCTGTGAGGCGAAGATCACCAGCGCGGTGAACGCCAGGAACAAATAGAAATACAGATGCACCGAGGGCAGCGAGATGCCGAATATCTCCTGGGTGACGCTCAGCCGCACATCCGCCACGCTGACCGGATCGATGCGGCTGATGCCTTGTGGGCCGTTGGTCAGGTTGACCGGTGCATTCAGGTTGTTCAGGAAGATGCGGATGATCTCGCCGAAGCCGAGCGTGACGATGGCCAGGTAATCGCCGCGCAGCCGCAACGTCGGCGCGCCAAGCAACACGCCGAAACCACCGGCCAGCAAGGCTGCCAGCGGCAGGATCATCCAGAATGACAGATGCACCCCATCGGGAAAAGCCATCGGAAAGGCCAGCGCCAGATGCGGCGAGCCGGCCAGTGCGTAGCAGTATGCGCCCACCGCGAAAAACGCGATGTAGCCCAGGTCCAGCAGGCCCGCAAAGCCGACCACGATATTCAGGCCTAGCGCCAGCATGATGTAGAGCATCGCAAAATCGACGATGCGCACCCAGCCGCGCCCGAGCAGCGCATCGGTGAAGAAGGGCAACAGCAGCAATGCGGCGAGCAGCAGCCAGAAGGCCCACCGTGCATTGTGCTTGCCCGATACAAACTCAAGCGCTTTCACAGAGTAAAACCCTCGCAGAAGCGTCGCGAGCAGCCCGAAGCGCAAGGAGCCGCACAGCGGGCGATGAGACATACCGTATGGGTATGCGAGGAGCACGCGCGCACGCGACGCCGCGATTCGGGCGAGCAGTAGCTTATGCGAGGGTTTTCAGGCGCGTTCGGCAATGCGCTCTCCCAGTAAACCCGATGGCCTGAACACCAGCACCGCGATCAGCACGAAGAAGGCGAACACGTCCTGGTAGTTGCTGCCAAAAACCCCGCCGCTCAAATCGCCGATATAACCCGCGCCCAGACTTTCGATCAGGCCGAGCAGCAGCCCGCCCAGCATCGCGCCGCGAAGGTTGCCGATGCCGCCCAGCACCGCCGCGGTGAAGGCTTTCAGGCCGAGCAGAAAACCCATGTAGTAATGCGCCAGACCGTAGTTGGCGCTGACCATCATCCCCGCCACTGCGGCAAGCGCCGAGCCCAGCATGAAGGTGACGGAAATCACGCGGTTGATGTCCACGCCCATCAGCTGCGCGGCGTGCTGGTTCTCGGCCACCGCGCGCATCGCGCGTCCCAGCCTGGTTCTGTGCACCAGCAGCATTAATCCCGCCATGATCGCCAGCGCCAGAATGAAAATAATGATCTGGATATCGTTAATGATCGCGCCGCCGATGCTGTGCGGACTGTTGGCGATCAGTTGCGGGAAGGAGTGGTACTCGCGCCCCCAGACCATCATCGCCAGGTTCTGCAGCACGATGGAGACGCCGATCGCGGTGATCAGCGGAGCGAGGCGCGGTGCGTGGCGCAACGGGCGGTAGGCGATGCGCTCGATGCCGTAGCCCAGCGCCATGCAACCCAGCATCGCGAACCCGGCGCTGAGCGGCAATGCCAGCAACGGCGGCACACCGATACCCAGCAATGCGGTCAATGAGGAGATTGCCAGCATCGCGCCGATCATCACCACTTCGCCGTGCGCAAAGTTGATCAGCCCGAGGATGCCGTACACCATCGTGTAGCCCAGCGCGACCAGCGCATAGACGCTGCCCTGCACAAGGCCGTTGATGATTTGCTGTAAGAAAATTTCCATAATTCCCAAACACAACCCGTTCGGGCTGAGCTTGTCGAAGCCTCTCGAAGTGGCCGCTCACCCTTCGACAAGCTCAGGGCGAACGGTATTGAGTTAATTGCTGTAAACAAAAACGACACGCGGACGTGTCGTTTGATGTTCTATTGGGCATCAAGGTGCCGCCGCTGCGGCTGCGCCCAGGGTTTCCAGCGGCTGCCATTTGCCTTGTTGCACCTGATACAGGGTAATGGCGCCACCCTTTAAATCGCCTTTTTCATCGAACTGGATCTTCGCCGTTACCCCGTCATGAGAAATACCTGCGAGCGCGGCCAGGTAATTTGCCGGCTCCACCGAATCGGCCTTTTGCATCGCGGCGATCATCACATTCACCGCATCGTAGCAATACGGCGCATACAATTGAATCGGCTGATACCTGGCGACAAAGCGCGTTTCAAATTCCTTTCCGCCCGGCATTTTATTCAGCGGCACTCCGGGCAGCGAGGCATAGCTCCCTTCTGCAGCATCGCCTGCCAGCTTGATAAATTGCGGGGTGTAGCCGCCGTCACCCATCATGAACTTCAGTTTCAGCGCGAGGGACTTGAGCTGCTTCGCCATCGGCCCAGCCTGCGGGTCCATTCCGGCGTAAAACAGCAGATCGGGCTGCTTGCCCTTTACCGCGGTCAGCACCGCGGTGAAGTCATATGCCTTGTCGTTGGTGTATTCGTGTGCGACGATTTGCGCGCCATTGGCCTGTGCGGCTTTGATGAATTCGTCCGCCAAGCCTTGCCCGTACCCGGTGCGGTCATCAATGACCGCGATTTTTTTTGCGCCAAGATTCCTGGTTGCGTATTCGCCCAGCACACGGCCTTGTTGTGCATCATTCGCCATAACGCGGAAAGCTGTTTTAAAGCCCTGCGCGGTGTAGGCGGTGGCGGTTGCGGAAGGCGAAATCTGCACGATGCCGTTGTCGCTGTAGATCCGTGAGGCGGGAATCGTCGTTCCTGAATTGAGATGCCCGATCACCCCGCTGACCTGGTTATCCACCAGCTTCTGCGCAACGATAGTGGCGGTCTTGGGATCGGCCTGGTCGTCCTCGCTGATCAGCTCGAAATGTATCCTGCGGCCGCCAATGAAGATACCCCGGGCATTGGCATCGTCTATCGCCATGCGCGTTCCGCTTTCGTTGTCTTTGCCGATATGCGCCTGCGGCCCGGTCAACGGCGCTGATGCACCAATGCGCACAGTCAGTTCTCCGGGTGTGTTCTGGCTTGGTGTGGCCGGTTTTTCACACCCAGCCAGCGCCAGCACGATGGCGGCAAACAATAGCGAACGGGCAGAATGAAATGACATGGTTAATCCCTTCAGGAAAGCGCGCAGATTATGCAGAGGCGGCGCGTTGCTTGTCAATTTTACGTGCAATGTGCAACAAAAAAGCCGGCTCGCGCCGGCTTCTTCGAGGATATTTACTCCTTAGTTCGCCAGACCCAGAACGAAGTCTACCAATGTCGCGCTGTCAGCTTCGGTGAGCTTCGGGTTAGCCGGCATAGGCATCGCACCGAAGGAGCCGGAACCGCCCTTGATCATCTTGGGAACCAGTTTAGCCTTGGCGCCTGCGTCACCCTTGTACTTTTTGGAAACGTCCATCCAGGACGGGCCAACCAGTTTCTTGTCGATGGCATGGCATGCCACGCAACTATGCTTCTTGGCAAGATCCGGCATATCGACTGCCAACGCGCTACCTGCGGCCATCAAACCTGCTGCTACAACCATACTTACAATGATAGACTTCATGTTGTGTTTGCTCCCTAATGGTGATTGAAAAATCCTAAAGAATGTGAAGGTCCTGCCTTCAATACCAATTCTAAACAACTCCGACTGCTTTGCATAGCCGCACGACCAGCCACCCGTGTCACTAGTTGGCTTAGCCATTCAACTTTCCAGACGGCAAGCCAATAACGCAATCCGGCTTCGTTGCGTTGACAGCTTATTTCAAAGACAGCACAAATTTTGCCAGATTCTTAAGGCCCGCCTCAATAACCTGCGGCTGGGCGGCATTACCATAACGCCCCGCGCGCCGCTGCCGTCCTTGGCGACCATGACCGCCAACCTGGCTTAAGATCCCGCATCACCGCGCTATTTTGACGCAATATCATTTAAAATAGACCGGCTGATTTTTTGTCGATTGCGTGGCAAGCGTAGCAATCAGGGGGTATATGAAAAGATTACATCGATTCGGCGCGGTACTCGACGATGAGGGTATGCCGGGCTCCCGCAGCGACCTTGACGGCATTTTCAATTGCATTTGCCGATTCCACGCACAGCATTGCTCGCCAGCCGTCGGGTTGTCCCAGATCGCCCATCCTGTCGGCCTTAGCCGTCCACGGAGTCCATACCACGGTGGAAAGGCTGCCGGACTTGGCGACCCGAACGCGCCGCTTTAACTTGTCGTCCTCAATCACGCACTCCGCGGCGGTGTTGATGTAAACGCGGTCGGTCTCACCGGCAAACTGGATTATGCCGTCCTGCTTCTTGAGCGTGGAGCCGCCCACTTTGTCCCAGTAATCGCAGCCTGACAAACCGGTCACGCGCACCGCGCCGATGTCGCCGATCCGGAAATAGGTATGCAAGGCTTCGCTGATCACAAAATCGGATTCCCCGGTGTTTTCGGTGGTCAGCTCCATGCGCAGCGTCTCGCCGACAATCACGGTCAGGTCCAGTGTGCAGGCATACGGCCATTGCGCCCGCGTATTCTCGTTTTCCTTCAGGCGCAGCGTCAGGCGCGTCGCGCCGTCCGGATCGCTGCCGGATTCGACTACTCGCCATGGCACAGTGCGTGCATAGCCATGTGCGGGAAAATTTGCTTCGGAAGCATGTGCGCCGAACCACGGCCAGCATACCGGCACGCCGCCGCGTATCGATTTGCCAGCTGCCATTTTTGCATCGCGTGACAGCCACACCACTGGCAAGGACTGGCTGCGGGGTTGCCAGGTCATCAGGTGCGCGCCCTGCAAACACAGCGATGCGCTCGCATGCGTGTTGCTGATTTCGGCAACGATCAGCCCGCTGGAATCCATACGAAAGTCCAGTTGCCCGTCGATGCCGAATTGCATATTCAATTGATGTGCCGTGGTCATGCTTTTCCCTTCTCGATTTGTGTCACGTCGCGTACCGCGCCTTTGTCTGCAGATGTCGTCATCGCGGCGTAAGCCCTGAGGGCGGCGGATACATGGCGTTCCCGGCTGGCCGGATGCCATGCCTTGCTGCCTTTCGCCTCCATCGCGGCGCGGCGGCGCTTCATTTCCGCATCGGAAACCGCCAGCGTGATGCTGCGCTGCGGAATGTCGATCTCGATGGTGTCGCCCTCTTCCACCAGGCCGATTGCGCCGCCCCTTGCGGCTTCCGGCGAAACATGTCCAATGCTCAAGCCCGAGGTGCCGCCGGAAAAACGCCCGTCGGTAAGCAGCGCGCACACCTTGCCCAGATCTTTCGATTTCAGGTAGCTGGTGGGGTAAAGCATTTCCTGCATCCCCGGCCCGCCCTTGGGCCCTTCATAGCGGATCACCACCACGTCGCCCGCCACGACCCGGTCTGCAAGAATCCCCGCTACCGCGTCGTCCTGGCTTTCGAATACCCGCGCGCGGCCGGTGAATTTCAGGATGCTTTCGTCCACCCCGGCTGTTTTCACGATACAGCCGTCCACGGCAATATTGCCGTGCAACACCGCCAAGCCGCCGTCCTGGGAATAGGCATGTGCCTGGTCGCGGATACAGCCTTGGGCGCGATCTGCATCCAGCTCCGGATAGTGCACGGACTGGGAGAACGCGATGGTGGTGCTGATCCCGCCGGGGGCCGCGCGGAAAAGGTTTTTCACTTCTTCGTCGCCGGTCTGAGAGATGTCCCACTGCCTGAGCGCATCGCGCAGGGTCGGGCTGTATATCGTTTTTGCATCGGCATGCAACAGGCCGGCGCGGTCCAGCTCGCCCAGAATTGCCGGTATGCCGCCGGCGCGATGCACGTCTTCCATATGGTATTCGGAGGAGGGCGCGACCTTGCACAGGGTCGGGACATGGCGCGACAGGCGATCCATGTCTTTCATCGTGAAATTCACTTCCGCTTCCTGCGCAATCGCCAGCAGATGCAGCACGGTATTGGTCGAGCCGCCCATCGCAATATCCAGCGTCATGGCGTTCTCGAACGCATCGAACGTGGCGATGGAACGCGGCAGCACTCCGGCGTCATCCTGCTCGTAGTAACGCCGGCACAGTTCGACGATAGTGCGTCCGGCGCGCAAAAATAACTGCTTGCGCTCGGCGTGCGTCGCCACCAAGGTGCCGTTGCCGGGCAGCGACAATCCCAATACCTCGGTCAGGCAGTTCATCGAATTGGCGGTAAACATGCCGGAGCAGGAACCGCAGGTCGGGCAGGCGGAGCGCTCGATGGCTTCGCATTCCGCGGCGCTGACTTTGTCGTCCGCTGCGGCGACCATCGCATCCACCAGATCGAGCCCGATGGTCTTGCCCTGCCAGTTGACCTTGCCCGCTTCCATCGGTCCGCCGGAGACGAACACCACCGGAATGTTCAGGCGCATCGCCGCCATCAGCATCCCCGGCGTGATCTTGTCGCAATTGGAGATGCACACCAGCGCGTCGGCACAATGCGCATTGACCATGTACTCCACGCTGTCGGCGATCAATTCGCGCGAGGGCAGCGAATACAGCATCCCGGCGTGACCCATCGCGATGCCGTCGTCTATCGCGATGGTGTTGAATTCCTTGGCGACGCCGCCCGCCTTTTCGATCTCGCGTGCCACCAGTTGCCCCATGTCCTTGAGGTGCACATGGCCGGGGACAAACTGGGTGAACGAGTTGGCGATGGCGATGATCGGCTTGCCGAAATCGCTTTCGGTCATGCCGGTGGCGCGCCACAATGAACGTGCGCCGGCCATGTTGCGGCCGTGCGTGGAGGTGCGGGAACGGTATTGAGGCATGATTCAGAATTCCGAAAGTGATTGAAAGTGACTAATTCTAAACCACCGGGCGATAGCGTGCCTTATCTCCCAAAAAACGAACGCACTTATCGGAATGCCGGTTACATCAAAACTGACAGGTAAACCCCCCCCATCAGATCCGGGCTTGATGTGGACAAACCCTTCAACAAGCTGATTGAGACGCTGCCACCCCCACTCAGCCTCTGTGTAATATCAATAGTTACACTTCGCTTTTCCTCGGTGTTTTCATTTGCCCTTTGCGCCGCATCCAGCCTCAATCCAGCTCTGAACTGGTCCCTCATTGGTGCAGTCACACCAATTGACCCATAAGCCACATTGTTTAAAGCATAGCTTTCTGGCACACCGACGACTTTGTATCCGACAGATGCAAAGTACGCTGTCGCTGCCCCAGCATAAAAAGTATCAAGTTGCGCAGCGTAGTCGTTTTTTCCTGTACCCAACCCCTTGTCCGCATTGGCAGTGCCGAATTTCACGTTACCCAGAATGTTCAGTGTCAGCGCATCCTCGCTATAGATGTTGTAGCCAACAGATGCAAGAACATCGCCCGGACCTGATTGGGTAATGGTTTGAGTGCCGCTCGCAGCGGGAGTCGTTGATCTGCCCCTGCCTCGATTCACACCACCGGTGCCGGGAACCACGTCGCCGTTGCTGGTAACACTGATATATGGAACCGTCAGGCTGAGCGCATAACCGGAGGTGGAATACTTGAATGCCAGCGGCAAATAGAAAATATCTGTGCTGGTCTCCCCGCCGTATTTCCCGGTACTGAATTCGACCCCGGCGCCAAAGGAAAGCGCTCCAACCTGAGCGGTCTCATCGGTTTCAGCAGAGCTGATGACAGGCAATAAAACGAACGCCATTAAGACAATCAATCGGCTCATAAACAGCCTTTCCAAACCAAATAAACAGGCAAATGCGGCCCCGATAATTGAAGCCGCATCTGCTCATCGCTTAATGTCAGCGATTACGACCTCCTGCCCCCATACCCCCACCTTGGCCCATACCTCCACCTTGGCCCATCCCTGCTCCTGGCCCTGCGCCTGCCTGGGCTGGCATATCGGGCAACGTTACACCCCTTGCTGCAGCTCTTTCCTGCATCAGCTTATGATGCTCCAGCCGGTACGCATCACGCTCCTGCTGGGTTTTCAGGCTGCGCATCATGGTCCTGTGCTCAATTCGTTCCTGTTCCGTCATCAGCTGGCTGCCATATATCTCGTCCTGAACTTGCTGGCGTGCCTGTGCTTGAGCCCTCACCGGCTCCGCAGCACTCAATGTGCCTGACGCTAACGACATCGCACCCGAAACCGCAATGACAATCATGGTTTGCTTGAACATAATATTCTCCTTGAGATAACTCTGAGTCTGAAAGTCCAATTGGACCCACACAGAAAGGGCGGCATTCAGACACAGCAAAACCCTTTCGAGCTTTTATTTTACGCCGGACATGGCACTTGTCTGTGACAATGGTCACGGTCCAGACGGTATTCAATTTCTAACGGCCACAATGTGGTAAATTCCTGTTCCATGTTAACCCACCCGCAATTCAATCCCATCGCCCTGCAACTCGGTCCGCTGGCCATCCACTGGTACGGACTGATGTACCTCGCCGGGTTCATGGCCTTCCTGTGGCTGGGACGCAAGCGCATCGCCCTGCTGAACCATCCGCAGATCGATGCCAAATTGCTTGATGATTTGCTGTTCTATGGCGTGCTTGGCGTAATCCTCGGCGGACGGCTGGGTTATGTGCTGTTTTACAAAGCTTCGTATTACTTTGCGCATCCGCTGGAAATTCTGGCGGTGTGGCAGGGCGGCATGTCGTTCCACGGCGGCTTTCTTGGCGTGCTGGTGGCGATGGTGTGGCTTGCCCACAAACGAAAGTTGCGCTGGCTGCAACTGACCGACTTCATCGCCCCGCTGGTGCCGCCCGGCCTGGCCTTCGGGCGGCTCGGCAATTTCATCAACGGCGAATTGTGGGGGCGGCCGACCGATGTGCCGTGGGCGATGATTTTCCCCAAAGTGGACAACCTGCCGCGCCACCCTTCGCAGCTCTACCAATTCGCACTGGAAGGTGTGTTGCTGTTCGCGTTGCTGTGGCTGTATGCGCGCAAGCCGCGTCCGGTCGGTGCGGTGTCCGGAGCATTCCTGATCGGCTATGGCAGTTTCCGTTTTCTCGCCGAGTTCGCCCGCGAGCCGGATGATTTCCTCGGTTTGCTGTCATTCGGCATGAGCATGGGCCAATGGCTGAGCCTGCCGATGGTGCTCGCCGGTGCGCTGATGCTGCGTTACAGCACACTTCACCCTCACCTCAATCCTCTCCCGCCAGCGGGGAGAGCGAAGCGAGGGGGGCGGAGTTAGGCAAACGAGAAAGGCAATTCTTAATCCTTGCGCTGCTTGACACCCGCAAGCCGCTTGACACCCTCATACCTCTGGCACACTATTCTCTCCGTCAAATACCACTGAAACTTCACTTTGGATGATATCTCTTTAGGCACGCTGCTTGGCGTGTTGTTGTTGCTGATAATCTTCGGCGCATGGTTTTCTGCCGCTGAAACCTCGATGATGGCGATCAACCGCTATCGCCTTAACAACCTGGTCCGCAAGGGAAACAAAAGTGCGAAGCTGACCTCCCGGTTGCTCGCCAAGGTGGACAAGCTGCTCGGCTCGATCCTGTTCGGTAATACCTTATTGAACGTGGCAGCCGCAGCCGTGACCAATGTAGTCATCATGCGGTTGTTCGGCGCCGGAGAATTGACCCTGTTGCTCGGAACGCTGGGCATCACCTTCGTGTTGCTGGTGTTCAGCGAGATCATGCCGAAGATCCTCGCTGCCAGCCATCCGGAACGCATCGCCTTGTCTTCCAGCTATCTGCTCGCACCGCTCATCACCTTGTTCCATCCGGTTGTTTCGGTTGCGACCGCGATTGTCAAAGGACTGCTGGGAATACTCGGGATCAAGGTACAAACCGACCAGAGCAAGCAAAAAATGACGATAGAGGAATTGCGCGGGCTGGTGCTGGACGCCGAGCATTTTTTGCCGCGCAAGCATCAGAAGATGCTGCTTAACCTGGTCGATCTGGAGCGCATCACCGTGAACGACGTGATGGTTCCGCGCAACCAGATCGAGGCGCTGGACATCAACGCCGGCACGGACGAATTGCGCCAGCAGATCATTACCTGCCACCACACGTTACTGCCGGTTTATGCCGACACGCAAAGCAACATCATCGGCATCCTGCATCTCAAGCGCGCTCCGGCATTGCTGCAGGAAACCGCACTCGACCTGGCGCAGCTGCGCGATGCGCTTAACGAGCCCTATTTCATTCCATCCGATACGCCGCTGCTCAAGCAGTTGCAGCAGTTTCAGGAGCGCCATGCGCGCCTGGGACTGGTGGTGGATGAATATGGCGAGTTGCTCGGATTGGTGACACTGGAGAATATCCTGGAGGAAATTGTCGGGGAGTTCACCACGCAATCCCCGTCGCAATCCGGCAAGTTTTTACGTCACGAGGACGGCAGTTTTTTGATGGAAGGCAGCAGCAGTTTGCGTGAGCTGAATCGTAAACTGGGATTGAATCTGCCGCTGGGTAGCGCCAAGACGCTCAATGGTTTGATACTGGAGCATCTCGAAGATATACCCGAGGCCGGTACCAGCCTGAAAATCGCAGGCTACCCGATAGAAATCATTCAGGTGCAGGATCGGATCGTGAAGGTGGCGCGCATTTTTCCGGCACAGCCTAAAAATCAACCATAGAAAACCCGCCTTTACAAGAAACGTAAAGCTCGGCATGATGCCAGTCAGTATCAGATAGTGACAAAAAGGGGACGCAATGGCTGTCGCGCAAAAATTCCAGAAAGAAAAAGCGAAAGAATATTCGTTTGCCTGGGAAGGCAAGGACAAGACCGGCAAGCCCGTCAAAGGCGTGATGCGCTCCCCCGGCGCAGCCAGTGTGTCTGCCCATCTGCGTCGCCAGGGAGTTAATGTCATTAAAGTAAAGCGTGAGCGCAGCAAGGGGGGATCAATTACTCCCAAAGATATCACGCTGTTCACCCGCCAGCTTGCTGTCATGATGAAATCGGGTGTGCCCCTGTTGCAGGCTTTCGACATTGTGGGAAAAGGGCATGACAATCCCGCCGTGGCAAGGCTGCTGTTGGATATCAAAACTGACGTGGAAACCGGTAGCAGCCTGGAACAGGCCTTCTCGAAGTATCCGCTGTATTTCAACGCCCTGTATTGCAACCTGATTGGCGCAGGCGAGGCTGCTGGTATTCTGGATGCGCTGCTGGAGCGTCTGGCAACCTACATGGAAAAAACCGAGGCTCTCAAGAGCAAGATCAAGTCGGCTTTGACCTATCCGCTTTCCATCATCGTGGTGGCGTTTATCATCACCGCCGTGATCATGATTTTCGTGATCCCCGCGTTCAAGGAGTTGTTCGAAGGTTTTGGCGCGAATCTGCCGGCACCGACGTTGGTACTCATGAATATCTCCGATATCTTCGTAACTTATTGGTATATGATTTTTACAGTGGTCGGCGGAGGCTTGTACACTTTCTTCTATTTCTGGAAACGCAGCAAAAAAGTCCAGGATGTCATGGACAAGCTGATGCTGAAACTGCCTATTTTCGGCGCGCTGATCCGCAAAGCCACTATTGCCCGCTGGACCCGTACACTGGCCACGATGTTTGCTGCCGGCGTGCCTTTGGTCGATGCCCTAGATTCGGTTGCCGGTGCGGCAGGCAATGTGGTGTATTTTGATGCCACCAAGGCAATTCAACGCGATGTCAGCACCGGAAGCGGCTTGACCGCATCAATGGAAAAAACCGGGCTATTCCCGAGCATGGTGTTGCAAATGTGCGCAATCGGCGAAGAGGCCGGTTCGCTTGACGGCATGCTCAGCAAAGTGGCCGACTTCTTTGAAGCCGAGGTGGACGATGCAGTGGCAGCCATATCCAGCCTGATGGAACCGGTCATCATGGTGGTGCTCGGCACGCTGATCGGCGGCATGGTGATTGCAATGTATCTGCCAATCTTCAAGATGGGCGAAGTGATTTAATGTGCCAGAGAACAGAGGGCAGGAATCAGGAATCAGGAATCAGGGATCAGGGATCAGGAATCAGGTGTCAGATATCAGATATCAGATATCAGATGGCCGACATGACTGAGCTATTCCATATCCTCCAATCTTCACCGCTCATATTCACCGGCATGTGCGCCGTATTGGGCTTGATGGTCGGCAGTTTTAGTTCCGACATAACCCGCAAGCAGATAAGTCTTCACTGAAACGGCCGACATGACTCAAATGATCCATATTCTCCAAACTTCGCCGCTCCTGTTCGTCGTTATGAGTGCCATATTAGGCTTGATGGTCGGCAGTTTTCTTAACGTGGTGATTCATCGTCTGCCGAAAATGCTGGAAATCGGCTGGCAACAGCAATGCGCCGAGTTGCGCGGGGAACAGCCTGCCCCCTCCACGCCTTACAACCTGATGGTCCCGCGCTCAGCCTGCCCGCAGTGTAATCACGCCATCAGCGCGTGGGAAAACATACCTGTCATCAGTTACCTGCTGTTGCGCGGCAAGTGCAAGGGTTGTGGAACGGCCATTTCGCCGCGCTATCCGATCATTGAGGCGATCAGCGGCATGCTGTGCGCTTATACGGCATGGAGCTTTGGTTTTGGGCTGGCCGCAGCCGGTGCGTTCCTGCTTATCTGGGCATTGCTGGCACTTACGGTAATCGACTTCGACACGCAACTTCTGCCTGACGACATCACCCTGCCGCTGCTCTGGGCGGGCTTGTTGCTCAACCTGTTCAGTGTGTTTACCGATTTATATAGTGCGGTACTGGGTGCAGTCATAGGCTATCTTGCGCTGTGGAGCGTGTACTGGCTGTTCAAGCTGGTCACCGGCAAAGAGGGGATGGGTTACGGCGACTTCAAGCTGCTTGCGGCACTGGGCGCCTGGATGGGCTGGCAACTGTTGCCGCTGATTATCCTGATGTCTTCGCTGGTGGGCGCGATAGTCGGCATCTTCCTGATCGTCGCTCTCAGGCATGGCCGCAACATCCCTATCCCCTTTGGCCCCTACCTGGCGTGCAGCGGGCTGATTGCCCTGTTCTGGGGAAAAACTCTGACAGAAGGTTATTTGCAGTTGCTCGCCGTCCCATAGACCCTTCGATTGAACTCGGGACAGGCCGCTTCGACAAGCTCAGGACAGACATGGCTCAGGACAGGCTGATTATCGGACTCACCGGCGGGATCGGCAGCGGCAAAAGCACCGTTGCCGCGCTGTTCGCGGAACATGGCGCGGGCATCATCGACACCGACGCCATCGCCCACCAGTTGACGCAAGCCGGCGGCGTAGCCATTGCGGCGATCCGCGCCGCCTTCGGTGACGATTACCTCACGGATGACGGCGCACTGGATCGCGCAAAAATGCGCGCGCTGATCTTTTCGGATGCCGCCGCCAAGCAACGGCTGGAGCAGATCCTGCACCCCATGATATTCGAACAGGCCAAGGCGCAGCTGCGGCTATTGCAGGCCAGTCCCTACATTCTCGTCGTCGTCCCGTTGCTGCCCGAGAGCCGAACTTTCCGGCAACTGGCGCAGCGCGTACTGGTGGTGGATTGCGATGAAAATACCCAGATTTCGCGAGTGATCGGGCGCAGCCGCATGACTGGCAAGGAAGTGCGCGCCATCATTGCCCGGCAAACTTCGCGCGCCGAACGGTTGCGGCTGGCCGACGACATCATCCATAACGATGCCGGCCTGGACAGGCTGGCCGAACAGGTTGCGACACTGCATCAGCGCTATTCGAAAATGCAAAACAGTAATTGACGAGGCAACGAAATCCCATATATCTTTCGCCATTGAATTTACCCGCCCAGACCGCCGTGATCGACTACGAATTTCCTCTCAACGAAAAAGTGCGCACCTTGTTGCGCCTTGAGGACTTGTTCGCGCGCATGGCGCACTTCTCGGCGCAAGATCACCGCATGGACCACCATGCCGCGCTGACCACCCTGTTTGAGATACTGGAAGTGGCCTGCCGCGCCGACCTGAAATCGGAGTTGTTGCAGGAACTGGAACGCCAGAAACGCGCGCTTTCCAGCCTGCATAATAATCCTGCTATTGTTGAAGACGCATTGGAAGCTGTTCTTGCGGATATCGACAGAGCTTCCGCAGACCTGCACAACACAACTGGCAAGATCGGTCAGCGGCTGCGCGAAAACGAATGGCTGATGGGTATCAAGCAGCGCGCCAACATGCCTGGCGGTACCTGTGAATTTGACCTGCCTTTCTATCACTATTGGCAGCAACAGGATGCCGGCTTGCGGCGTGAAAGCCTGCAAACATGGCTGGCCCCGCTCCTGCCTATACATAGCGGTTTAAAAATCCTCCTGCGGCTGATCCGCGAGAACTGCAAGGCTTATCATTTTGTTGCGCATCACGGCACTTTCCAGCAAATGCAGGGCGGGCGTGTTGCGCAGATATTGCGCGTCAGTATGAATAACGAGCTGGCCTGTACACCCGAAGTGAGTGCAAACAAATACGCGATTAATATCCGTTTCATCGTGGCGGACTATGCCGCAAAATCAACGCTGGTCGAATATGATGTGCCTTTCGACCTGCACTTTTGCACTCTCCCCTCATAATGGCAAACAAATCTCCGCCGATGGTCACCTGCCCGCATTGCGGCAAGGAACATCAATGGGACACCAATAACCGCTTCCGTCCGTTCTGCAGCGAACGCTGCAAGCTGATCGATCTGGGCAAGTGGGCGAATGAAGAATATCGTGTCGAACAGCGTGAGCAGGAATCTTCCGAAGAGACATCTATTCCGGATTCATTTCGAAGCTGAGACAAGGCGGCGACGAGCGTGCGACGCTGGCAGTGCAATTAGCACGACCAGGAGCACGCGAGGAAGCCAACGCAGTATCAGTGAAGAAATGGAAGCGGAATCACCAGGCCTGACGTAGTAGAGCGATACCGTGCGCGCCATGCTGCCACGCGGTTTGCTTATCGTTTTGCGTCAAGCCGCCCAGCGCATACACCGGAATGGATGACCCTGCCGCGATTGCCGCAAATCCCTCCCAGCCCAGATGCGGCGCCCCAGGATGAGATTGCGTTGGCAACACCGGGCTGAGCAGCGCGAAATCGCAACCCAGTTCCTCGGCGCGGCGCAACTCCCCCGCGTTGTGGCAAGAGGCCGCGCACCAGTCCACCTCCGGCCTGTGCCGCAAATCTGCCAACTGCGCGCCGGTAAGCTGCACCCCGTCCGCGCCGATCTCCTGCGCCAGGGCGACATCGGCATTGACCAGCAGAAGCGCGCCATGTTGGCGCACCAGCGGCAGCATTTTCAGCGCCAGCTCCCGCAACGCCTCGCGCGAATAATTTTTCTCGCGCAGCTGCACCAGCCGCAAACCGTTATGCAGCGCGGTCTCCAGCCGCCGCATGAATTCCTCCTCGCCCAGCTCGGCGGCATTGCTGATCGCATACAACGAAGGCAACTCCAGCGCGCGCAGGATCGGCGCGTTGGCGGGCAGCACCGGAGAAACAGTAATCCCGTCATTCCCGCGCAGGCGGGAATCCAGCGATTTAATTAAACTGGGTTCCCGCTTTTGCGGGAACGACGAAGCCGAAGTTTCCTGAGGTGGATAAACATCCGGAGGGCTCTGCCACGCAAACTCCTGCCCCTCATGCGGATGCAACTCGCCGCTCCACGCCGTCACGCGAAAAATATTCAGCCGCACCGTCGCATGGGGATAAGTGAACACGCGGGTAACCCACGGATAAGCGGTCTGCACCTCGATGCCCAGCTCCTCGCGCAACTCGCGCACCAGCGCATGGTAAGGGGTCTCGCCGGGTTCGATCTTGCCGCCGGGGAATTCCCAGTAGCCTGCCCAGATTTTGCCGGGGGGGCGTTGGGCCAGGAGGAAGGAGTTGTCGGGGCGTTGCAGGACAGCGGCGGCGACTTCGACGATTTTTAGTGGAGTCATTTTATAAAGGAAGTAGGGTGCATTCCATGCACCATGTTATTCACCAACGCACTGCATATCGCTTATATCACCCGTCCAATCCGATGGATAAATCCCATGCTGCACATACCGATGAAATGAGGAATATGGCCAATCCGCCACGCGCGCAACATGACCATGCTTGACCGGGTTGTAATGAATGTAATCTACATGCCGCTGCAAATCCAGATCGTCGCGGATTTGATGCTCCCAAAATCGCCGTTGCCAAACCGCCGATTCCTTGCGCAGAATTTTCGACTTGCTCAATGTTGCATCATGCTTGACCAGGTGCCCGCATTGTTTGCTTACCGCACGCTTGATGACCGCCCAACGTCTGGAAAAATCTGCATCGCCCTCCGGCAAACGCCAGATGCAATGCAAATGTTCCGGCAACAACACCCATGCCACGATTGCAAACGGCAAGCTGGCGCGTGCTGTTTCGATGCCGTCGCGCAAGGCATTACGAAAGGGTTCCTGAGTAAGGAGTTTACCGCGCCGGAAAGTATTCACAGTAAAGAAATACGTTCCTCCCGGCACATTGGCGCGACGATATTCAGGCATTTATCAGCACTTCAAAATTTGTAGGGTGCATTCCATGCACCATGTTGGTTTGTCGTGTGTTTGGTGCATGGAATGCACCCTACGCCTGTTCAATTAGGCCGTTCGCCCTGCGCTTGTCGAATAGCATCGCGTGTAAACATCAAAATCAAAACCGCCGGTGGTAGCCCGGCAGCTAGTCACTTTCTTTTGCTTCGCCAAAAAGAAAGTAACCCAAGAAAAGGCGACCCCGGTTTGCCGCCGCTTCGCGGTTCCCTGCGTTGCTCGACTGGTCAGGCGGCTGCGGAACTCGCGCTGCGCGCTCAGACAGTCCTCGCCGAAACCCCCCGACCAGCCTCCGCTACTCGGCGGCGCACAGGGGAGGAAAAGCGGAAACTCAAAACCGGAAAGCAGGTTTTGTAGGGTGCAATAAGCATAGCGCATTGCACCGAATGAAACACATACGGCGCAATGCCCGTTGGTTATTGCGCCCTACGCATGCTATCTATTTTTGTGTGGTGGCAAGTAAAAAGCGGGGGGTAGTCAAAAAGTTGTCCTCCATTTACCCGTAAGAAATTATTTTTTGTGCGCAATTCTTAAAGATTCGAAGGCGTCGATGAAGCGCTTTGCTTCATTTATGTCTTGTGTGTGATACACATAAATGCTGTTGTTTTCGCCGATGATTACTTCGACTAGGTAGGACTGAGCAGAGAATTTTTCTCGCGATATTAGTTGAACTCCTATTATCGAGTTGAAATAGATTCGATCACTTATATCGCGGTACAAAATATTACCTAAAGGATCGCGCTCTGAAACGCTGCCATAGCTCCATAATATATAGTTTTCGTTTATTTTAATGTGGTCAGGCTTCCATCTGGAGGACTGCATCATTGTTAGTTGCTCCACAATATCGGATGCATCTTTATTGCTCATTGTTGCTGTCGGCGCATATGCGATGTTATTGGTGGCGCAGCCAGTTAGGAATAACAAAATAATTAACACTAAAGCTGAAGTTGTGTTTTTACGCATTACGTGCCCCTTCTATTTGGGATTCAAGTTTGAAGTTAAAGTATTAGAGGATAACTGGAGATCACGTTCTATCACTCCGTAATGTATTCGCATGTTAGGCACGAGTCTAGCCAATAAAGTGCACATCACTTCTCGTCGTTTGCCGCACTCATGCGAATAAGCTGGTTGACGCGACTGAGTAGCTTAGCGGGTACATCATCACGACGGCCATTTATTCGTAGTGGTGAAATGAATAACTCATGAATAAAAAACTTTTCGCCAGTGCGACGAACCGGAAGAACTTGACCACCAAGCAACAGCCAAAGGCGTTCTACTTGCCGCCCATTCGATGTGTGGATTGGTTGAATGTTCATTTCGCGTGTCTCCTTTTAAGAACCGGTGATTTCTTGAAAGCCTTTGCTTCAAGCAATTCAAACATCTCTGCTGATTGACGCTGAACATCCTTGTACGCTTTGGTACCTGGAGCCTCCTTGTCTTCGATATAGCAAGCCGCCCAATCCAATTCGCGTGGAAGCCGCACTGCATAAATCCCGCAACCCCAACGCTCTTTGACATAGTGACGTATGTAGAACAATGGATCGTCCCTTACTGCCTCCATCGCTCTCATTGGACTGCTAGGCATTCGCTCAAGATTGTCGCCAAATATTCCGGCCTCTCGCGGTATCTCCAAGTATTTGAGCAACGCATCACTGCTCCGGAGGAAAATGATCAGTCGGCAAAAGAATGCATCCCGAATGAGATTAGCTTCACTGACAACCTCATTGAGCGCCTTCGCGGTGCTTTGCTCGACCTCTATATTTACTGATTTTGCCCCCTGCATCTTCAGCGCTCCACGGATGTGCCCCTTTGCACGCAAGGACAGATGACTCTGACTTAGGTCTTCAGCCAATTCCCCTGTCTCTCGTGCAATCATGTGGTTTAGGAACGGCGCACGGTTTAGAAACAAACCGCTTGCCTGTTTGGAAAAACTCTCCCAAAGTCCGGGCGGAACCTTGAAGCTGATTTTCTGCAATGACATTTTTACCTCCAAAGGTTTGTATTACGAGCACGCATTATCCGTGGCAAAGGAATTCCTCTGCAACATGTTTTTATAGAGGGTAACGGAAGAATTTGGCTAATTCAGAGGCGTTGCGCAAAGCTGCGCTCTTAAAAGGAACTTATGTATGTGGGCACGACGTGCCCACGCGGCAATTCAATAGCTGGTGGGCAACATGTTGCCCACCATGCGGGTTTATGGTTTTGGGTTTTCGATTTTCCTCCCCTGTGCGCCGCCGAGTAGCGCAGGCTGGTCAGGGGGTGTCGGCGAGGACTGTCTGAGCGCGCAGCGCGAGTTCCGCAGCCGCCTGGCCAGTCGAGCAACGCAGGGCACCGCGAAGCGGCGGCAAACCGGGGTCGCCTTCTTTTTGGTTACTTTTTCTTTGGCGAAGCAAGAAAAAGTGACTTGCTGCCGGGCAACCCCCGGCGGTGTAGATTTTGGTCATTCATGCTTCGACAGGCTCAGCACGAACGGCCATGACTGCCAAGCTGGTATCATGGCAATCAGTTTCAATGAGGTGTTGATGATGATTATCTCTGCATTGCGCGGCCGGTTAGCCGCAGTCGTAGTGTTCGGTTTGTTGAGTTTGCCGGTGTGCGCCGGGGAGGTGCGAGTGGCGGTAGCAGCGAATTTTGCTGGGCCGATGGAGCGCATTGTGCCGCTGTTTGAAAAAGAAACCGGGCATACGGTGAAGGTCAGCCTTGGCTCCAGCGGCAAGTTGTATTCGCAGGTCAAGGGCGGTGCGCCGTTCGATGTGCTGCTTGCGGCGGATGAGGCGATTCCGAAGCGGCTGGTGCAGGAGGGGCTGGCGGTCGGTGGTTCGCGTTTTGTCTATGCTTTGGGCAAGCTGGTGTTGTGGAGTGCGCAGCCGGACTTTGTGGATGCCAAGGGGGCTGTGCTCAATAAGGGTGGTTTCGGCAAGCTGGCGATCGCCAATCCCCGGTTGGCGCCTTACGGCGTGGCGGCTAAAGAGACGCTGGAAAAACTGACGATGTGGAATGCGATGCAGGGCAGGCTGTTGAGGGGCGAGGACATCGCGCAGGCTTATCAGTTCGTTGTGACAGAGAATGCCGAACTGGGTTTTATCGCGCTGTCGCAGATCATGAGCAACGGCAAGGTGAGTTCGGGTTCATCGTGGCTGGTGCCATCCGAAATGTATAAACCTATCCGGCAGAGTGCGGTGATGTTGTCCGGCGCGAAAGACCAGACAGCTGCACAGGCGTTCCTTGCTTTCCTCAGGAGCGAGAAAGCGGGGGCGGTGATGCGCGGGTTTGGTTATGAGCTGCCCTGACGGTCTTCGCAGAAGCGTTTAAATTTGCCATTTCCGAGCTCGGGGCGAACGGCCTTGGTAGGTGCGCTATGCGCACCATGGTGCATGGAATGCACCCTACGTCAGCTAGTGTCTAATTGCAATAATAAAAGATATTAACTAAAATACCACCTTCAGCGATTATTGCCGGAGGTGTGCCATGTCCCGAGTTGC